>Ga0302320_10014913_pt1 | contig 16017 bp, 13 predicted proteins | sample Bog_T0_3_FD_202130 | JGI IMG/M metagenome (GOLD analysis project Ga0302320, IMG submission 202130) | Peat permafrost microbial communities from Stordalen Mire near Abisko, Sweden - Bog_T0_3 | ecosystem: Environmental > Terrestrial > Soil > Wetlands > Peat | place: Sweden: Abisko, Stordalen Mire... | reverse complement strand
TAGGGGCATTCCAAGTTCGCCGTAGCTCATGACAGCCTCCTCTTTCAAACTACTACATAAGATTATGAAAATGACTTTCAGGAACCATGAATTGATTATATTGCGACGATAACTTTAGGTTATGTACGATTATTACGACGGCACGGAGACTCGGTTTTACATGGGGTATCCGAAGCTGGAAGCTGACATCGCCGTTCCGCGATTTGGAGGCTCCAGCCATCCCCACGCGGCAGGCGGCGAATGGCGCGAAGTAGCGTCCATGAGCGGCGCAGGTGGGGAACTTACTCCAGGCAGCTCCAATACGCCGGGTTAAATTCACCGTAGTAACTGGCATAGCTCTCGGAAAAGCTGTGAAGGGTTTTCTTCTCTGCGCCACGGGCGGTAGGGCTTAGGGCTAGCGCGCCAAGTGAAAGCGTCATTACCAGAAGTACTAAACTAACGATTGATTTACGCATTTCTAAAATTCTCCTTAATCTAAGGGCCGTCTGGCCCGTTCTCAATATTTAAGCCGTGATTCGTTGGGCTGTAGTGCCTAGCAAAACATCCATGCCAGACGCCTGCAGCTCGGTAACTTACTGCATGAGGAGCCAAACTTCAGGTCCGGCATTATCAAAAACCCTGAGATAACTCTCATACATCTCTGAAAATATGTGCTGGATTTTGTCCCATAACCCGTCATTCAAAGCTGATCCGGTATGAACCATTTCAGCATTCTTTCCGTTTAGGGAGATTCCAAGTTCGTTATAGCTCATGACAACCTCCTCTTTAAAAGTACTACGTAAAATTATGAAAACGACTTTCAGAAGACATGAATTGATCATATCGAGATGATAACTGCAGGTTATGTACGACTATTTCGACGGCCCGGAGACGGGGTTTTGCCGGGGTATTCGAGGCTGGAAGACGACACCGCCGTTCCGGGATTTGGAGGTACCAGCCACCCCCACGCAGGATTTTCCGTGACTCTCGCGCCTATCCGGGAAGGGATTTTGGAAAGGCTCTAATCGCGAATGCGCGCCAGTTCCTGGCCGTAGAGCCGGTTGTTGGGGAACTCACGACTAAGTCCCGCCAGAAGAGATCGGGCGGTTGCGGGGTCGTGGTCGCGCAACGCGGCCACTGCGAGCAGCAGGCGGGCGAATGGCGCGAGGTAGCGTCCATGTGCGGCGGTCAGACGGAGCCTCGCCTCGCCAGTATCCTTATCGGTCTCCGCTCCGCCCAGGCGGAGGAACCACCGGACCGGCACGGGCGCGACTCCCAGGAGATAGTTTTCGATTCCAACGGCAAGGTACGCGTCGTAGCAGGACGGGTCGAGTTCAAGCAGATGCTGGGCAAGTTTGCGCGATGTTTTCATGTAGCCAAGGCTGGCGATGTTTGGCTTTTCGATCATGGCCGCATAATCGCTGCGCAGACCATTGGCAAGCACCTGTGCGAGCAGGGCATCGCGATTGTTCGGGTTGACGGCAAGTGCGGGACGGGTCAGCGCGTCTGCCTGTGCAAGTTCGGCCATAAACGCGTCACGGACTGCTAGGTCGGGCTTGAGTTTGTTTCGTGCATCGAAGCGTGAATCGTCGGTAAAGAGTTCGACCTCGAGGATGTGCAACCGGTCAAATTCCGAGAATAGGTACGCAGCCGCGTTGGAGACATGCGGAAGGGGATCGCTCTGGCGCTCGGCTTCGCAACGAAGAAAGGCTTTATGGGCTCCGGGAAAATCCAGGTTATACATTTGTCGATAACCGGCGTCCACGTTGCAGGCGCGGGCCGCAGAAGGCGCTGCGAGAGTTGCGGCAACCAGACAACATACGGCAAACAACTTCATGCGGGAACCTTGGTCATAGGTAGTTTGATGCGAATCCGGGCTCCGCCGGAGGAGCTATCGTCGATGGTGACACAACCGCCATGCGCCCGCACAATGGCATGGACAAAAGCCAGGCCGAGTCCGTGTCCGCTGGAGTGCCGTCCCTTGACGAAGCGCTCGAAGGCGCGGGTTCGTAGCTCCGCGGGAAAACCGGGGCCATTATCTTCGAGGACGAATTCCGCGTATTCATTCGTCTGGCGCACCGAAAGCGCGATGTGGCATCCCGGCGGAAGGTGTGCCATTTCGTTATCCAGCAAATTGGCAATTGCCCGGCTGAGCAGCGAGGGATCGCCTTCAATGAACAATCCTGGCTCGGCTTTGTAGTGCAACTTGTGCTGCTGCTCCGCAATCGAGGGCTGGAAAAGATCGACGAGGCTTCCGACCAGGGCTCCCAGGTCGAGCGGCTCGCGCTTTAGAGATAAAGCTCCGGCGTCGGCCTCCGCCAGGTCAAGCGCGGTATTCAGTGTTTGCGAGAGCCGGTCGAGTTTTTCTACTGCATCCGCTACGCGCTCGCGCCAGTCTCCCGAATCGCCGTGAAGCAGCGCGAATTCAAGGCTGCCCCGGATCGATGTGACGGGACTCTTGAGATCGTGCGCCACCGAGTCGGTTACGGTTCTAATCTGATTTACCGAGCGTTGGATGCGCTCCAGCATACGGTTGAAGGTGCGCGAAAGACGGGCAATTTCATCGTCCACCCGCGGTTCGGGAAGGCGTTTGCCAAGATCCTCGGTTCCGATCCTTCCCACGGTTTCCGAGATCTGCTCCACGCGCTGCAAGGTGCGGAAGGCACCCGCGGCGGAGATCGCAAACCCGATCAGTGCCATGGCACACCAGATGAGCGCAAAGCGTTCGACCAGGCGGTGCATCATTGCGTTTGCCGCCGTATCCGCGAATCCAAGATAGAGCCGGCTGCCATCCGGGCCTTTGTCCCACACCACGCGGAAAGGCAGCGGGTGCCCTGGAACGATCAAGGTAGCGGGTAAGCCGGGCCGGCCTGACGCGCCCGCGATCGCGTTCATGAAGAGGGCCCTTGGCTCCGGTCCTACCCAGACTGGATCGTGCCCGTAGCGGCTAAAAAGAAAGAACACGGATTGGCGCGGTTGACCGTTTGGACGTCCTTCTTCAATCACCTCGTGACTCGCCAGCTCAGCCACTTCCTGAACCAGCCGGGTATCAAGAGTGTCGCGGGGAGTGTTCGCCGCCACTTCCGACAAAACCGTTGCCTCTCCCGTGATCCAGGCATCGCTTCGCCTCTGCACATCGCGCGCCACCAGCAGGTACATAACCACGAAAGCCGCTGCACTGCAGAGCGAGAACCCAATCGTAGTCCATACGGAGATCCGCCAGGCCGCAGTTGAGCGTGCCCGGCTATAAAGGCTTAAGGACATAGCCGATGCCTCGAATGGTATGAATCAGCGGAGCGACGCCTTGCACGTCAACCTTGTTACGGAGGCGATAGATGTGTACATCCACCACGTTGGTTGCTGGATCGATGCGCATACGCCAGACGTGATCGAGGATCAGCGTGCGGGTAACGACCCTTCCGGCGTTGCGGCAGAGGTATTCGAGCAGCGCAAATTCCTGGGTCGTGAGCTGCAGCAAGCGACCTCGGCGCCGGACTTCGCGGCGCACCAGATCGACTACAAGGTCGGCAACGCGGAGCCGGGTCGACTCTGGCTGGGTCGAGTGACGGCGCAGCAGATTTCTCAGTCTTGCTACAACCTCGGCGAGCGCAAACGGTTTGGTGAGATAGTCATCTCCGCCCTGCTCCAGACCGCGCACCCGATCATCGACCGACCGGCGGGCCGAGAGAATTAGAACTGGCGCGGTGCTGCCCTGGGCGCGGACTCGGGCGATGAACTCCAGCCCATCGATATCCGGCAATCCAAGATCGACAACGAGCGCATCGTGAATGCCTTCTACCGCGAGTGCCACGGCGGTCAGACCGTCCGCGGCGGCGTCCACTTGAAAGCCGGCCTCCGCCAAGCCTCGTTCCAGAAATGTGCGGATTGCTTCATCGTCCTCTACAATCAGCAGGCGCAAGGCATATGCTCCAGAAAATGCTGCAGAACAGTGTGTCCGGCGGAAGTGAAAGGCAAAATACGAGCAGCTCCAACTGAAGATATTGCAGAGTTGGAGGACGGTGTACCCCACCTTGCCGCGGAAAAATAGGACGGCGCAGGTTGGGCTTCCGAATTTTTCAATTTTTCCGCCAGCTAGTCGCTGGTGTAGTAGTCGACCGCAACAGGACTCTCAAAGAGTGAATAGTCGCGAGTGACCACGGTGATGCCGCTTTCGGTGACGAAGTACTTCTGGCGGTCAGCCTCGGTGTCGTATCCGATCACAGTGCCTTCGGGTAGCTGGACATCGCGATCGATAATGGTCTTGCGAATGCGGCAGTGTCGGCCCACATTGACGTGGCTGAACAGGATGCTGGCGTCAACCTCGGAGTAGGAGTTCACCCGGACGTCTGGCGAGAGCACGCTGGTACGGACAACTCCGCCGGAGACGATGCATCCCTGGCTGATGACGGAATCGATGGCCAGACCGGAGCGTCCCGGCTCGGCAAACACGAACTTAGCCGGGGGATATTGGCGCTGATAACCGCGAATCGGCCAGCTCTGATCATAGAGATTGAAAACCGGAGAGACGGAAGCCACGTCCATGTTGGCTTCGTAAAAAGCCTCCAGGGTTCCCACATCCCTCCAGTAGAGGGCTTCCTTGTGGTTCTCATCGACGAAGTTGAACGAATGCACCTTGCAGTCGTCCACCATGCGGGGAAGGATGTTGTATCCGAAATCGTGACGCGATTCCGGGTCCTCGGCGTCCTTGAGCAGGGCTGGGATCAGTACGTCCGTGTTGAAGAGGTAGATGCCCATAGAAGCCGAAATCATCTCTGGATTGTAGGGCGACCGCAGATCGGTCTTCTTGGGCTTTTCCTGAAATCCGGTCACACGACCATTGCGATCAATTTCAACCACGCCAAACTGGCGGGACTCACTGGGATCGATAAGAATGGTCGCGATGGTGACGTCGGCTCCGGACTGCCTGTGCTGCTCCAGCATCAACTCGTAGTTCATCTTGTAGATGTGGTCGCCGGAGAGGATGATCACGTACTTGGAACGCTCGCTGCCGATGGAATAGATGTTCTGATAGACCGCGTCGGCGGTTCCCTTGTACCAGTCTTCGCTGACGCGCTTCATGGGCGGCAGGATTTCGACGAATTCCCCAAGTTCGCTGGCGACGACCTGCCAGGCTTCACGAATATGACGATTGAGCGAGAGCGCCTTGTACTGGGTGAGAATATAGACTTTGCGCAGGTTGGAATTGATGCAATTGGAGAGCGTGATGTCAATGATCCGGTAGATTCCGCCAAAGGTGACGGCGGGCTTTGCGCGATCGCGGGTAAGCGGGTAAAGCCGCTCACCTGCACCACCAGCTAATAAAACTCCCAGAGTGTCCTTCATCGTCTTTCCTGAGTGAAGAGTCTTCGACTGAAGAGTGCATGGCTGCAGCGCAAAAGCTGGGCTGCGCGATTACTGAAATCTGCTTTAAAACGGCTGAGCAATTGCAACAGAGGATAGTAGCACAGGAACCCACCCCAAGCGGAAATGTGACGAGTCAATCCGCTTTCTCGTTCTTGCGCCCCTTTGGCTCGACCGAGATTCTGAGCGATTTAAGAAAGCTTGCATCCTGTGTGCTGATGCGCAACTCGGGCTCGCCCTGGCGTGCCGGCGGGGTAACGGGCGGCTCTGCTTCACGCTTGTTGAAGCCTACGGTCGCTTCCAGAACGATAAAAATGTCATAGCCGCTGATTTTAGTGCGCGAAATGACTTCGGCGACCCGCTCGGAATCGGAAATCGAGTCATTTATGGCTTCGCCGAGCTGTTTCATGAGTTTTTCAAGTTTCTGGTCCATGCCATTTTCCCTGTCCAGCAGTTAGATGCTGAAGCGGAGACCGAAGTTATTTGACGGGCTGGAACGGGCGGTTCGGGGCAAAAAACGAGGAAGAGAGTTCTTTGCGTGGAACGCCTATGCCGAACCCACGAGCAGGGGCGTTACAATAAGAGCATGAGCGATGCACGGTTTCTCGGAGGACGACCCTCGCTGGGCTCGAAGCTGGGTTCAGTTGCAGGATCGGCCTGCCGCAAACTGCGTGGTGCACCGGGCCGGAACCAGAGAGTTCTTCGCGGACTCAGGTCGGGTGCGGCTGCTTTTCTGGGCACCGCCATGGGCGCGCTCCGAGTACTTTGTTTGGAAGTCAGTGGATTATTATTTCTTTGCTTTACCGCAATCATCGTCAGTGCTTTTCTCCGCGAATACAGAAAGTACGAGATGCACCAGGCTGGACTTGAACGAGTTGTATTAGCTGGAGTCATTGGCACATTATTTCTTTATTTTGGATTGAGTTCCTTCTGGCGGGCACGCCGGAAGCGATCGAGAATTTAAGCCCCGAGAGGCCATTCCCATGTCTGTTGAGAAGACAGCAGCACCTAAGAAGCCAGAGAAGGTCTTTAAGACCACGTCTAACATCGTCATCAACCCGTTTTATACGCCCGCGGATTTCTCCGATTTCAACTACGACAAAGAACTGAACGCCCCAGGCAGCTTCCCCTACACGCGCGGCGTGCAGGCTTCGATGTATCGCGGCCGGCTGTGGACCATGCGGCAATACGCCGGAATGGGCGATGCGGAAGAGAGCAACAAGCGCTACCGCTTCCTGCTAAGCCAGGGAACGACCGGCCTGTCGGTGGCTTTCGATTTGCCAACCCAGATCGGCTATGACAGTGACAACCCGTACGCGCTTGGCGAAGTCGGCAAGGTGGGCGTGGCCATTGACACGATTGAGGACATGCAACGCCTGTTCGACAGCATCGATCTGGAGAAGGTTTCTACGTCGATGACCATCAATTCTTCGGCAGCGGTGCTGCTGTCTCTTTATGTTGCGGTGGCAAAGCGCAACGGATTCGATGCAAAGAAGTTGAGCGGCACGATTCAGAACGACGTGTTGAAGGAATACATCGCGCGCGGCACGTACATCTATCCGCCGACAGCGGCCATGCGATTGATCACCGACATCTTTGCGTATTGCAACCAGAGCGTGCCGGAGTGGAATACGATTTCGATCAGCGGCTATCACATGCGCGAGGCGGGTTCCACCGCAGTGCAGGAAGTGGCGTTTACGTTGGCCGACGGCATTACCTACGTGCAGGCGGCAGTGGATGCAGGACTGGACGTTAATAAATTTGCGCCGCGTCTCTCGTTCTTTTTTGCCTGCCACAATAACTTTCTGGAAGAGATTGCGAAGTTCCGCGCCGCGCGCCGCATGTGGGCAAAGATCATGCGCGACCGCTTCGGCGCGACAGCACCGAAGGCGCTAATGCTGCGCTTCCATACCCAGACTGGCGGCTCGACGCTTACGGCGCAGCAACCCCAGAACAATATCGTGCGTACGTCGCTGCAGGCCCTGGCGGCGGTGCTGGGCGGAACCCAGTCGCTGCACACGAATTCGTTCGATGAAGCGCTGGCACTGCCGACCGAGGATTCGGCCCGGATTGCACTGCGCACGCAGCAGATCATCGGATACGAAAGCGGAGTGACGGCTGCAATCGATCCGATTGCGGGCTCCTACTACGTGGAGACGCTGACCAGCGAAATCGAAAAGCGCGCCGCGGAGTACATCGGCAAGATCGACACGATGGGTGGAATGCTGAAGGCGATTGAACGCGGATTTGTGCAGCAGGAAATCCAGAACGCTTCCTACGAATTCCAGAAATCGGTGGACAGCAAGGAGCAATTGCTGGTGGGCGTGAACTCTTTCCAGATGGATCACGAAAAGCCGGTTATGCTGCTGAGGATGGACCCCGAGTTGGAGCGCCGTCAGGTGGAGCGCCTACGCGCATTCCGCGCCAAGCGCGACCAGGAAAAAGCGGCTGCAGCAGTGCGCAAGGTGGAAGAAATTGCACGCAACGGCGGCAACCTGATGCCTATCATCGTAGACGCGGTGGAGAATAATGCCACGGTCGGCGAGATCTGCGACTCGATGCGCAAAGTGTTCGGCGAGTACAAAGAAGTGATGGTGATCTGAGTTAAGCGTGTAGCTTTGGCATGGATACGGGGCGCGGAGAAATCCGCGCCCCGTATCCGTCTTCAAGAGACTACGGCTCGTCGGGGCAAAAAATCTCTCTACCGGATTCCGTGTAGCAGCGCAACGAGACTGGGCGGCCACGCTCCCGCTCTCTTTCTTTTTTCTCCGCTTCGGAGCGCAGGGACATTGCGATCACCGAGCAGCGAACGTCCTTTACCGATTCGTTGGTGCGGAGGAGAAGATCGCTGCCGGCTAGTTTAATGGCGACATCGCCACCGAGGAGAAGCAGAATCGCGCGGTGCGGGCGGATAGTGTAGATGACTTTTCCGGTGCGAAGCTCGTACTCGATGCATTCATTCGCTACGCCACTGCTGCCCGCGAGCCCGGCGATAAATCCTCCATGGCCGGTGTTCTGAGACTCCATGCAGGGTACCTTTCGCATGGCATGAACGGTCGCTTTTTCCATGCTGCCGTTAAGCGCGAAGATGGGGACGCTGCAGCAGAGCAGCGCGAGAATCCAACAGTTCTTCATAGCAAAGTCTCCAGTGGAATCATCGGCAATCCGGCCGGGAACTTCACTGATGCGGGAGGGGCACCGGGGTTTTTCGCGGCACTGGACTTGACAGAGCAGTCCGAATTCCTGTAAAAACACAACACGATGTTAAGCGCGATCTTATTTACGGCCATGGCCATGTGTATGCACATGATGTGTATGCGGCCCGCCGTGGTTGCGCTCGAGAGTTCGCGAAGTTTAGATCAATAGTAGCCAAGCGACATTCAAGAGTTCCCAAACGACCCACGGCAGAGAGCCTGGGTCGTTTTGTTTTGCCGAAAAAAATCAAAAGAGGAGCACCCGCGATGCCTGAAAACGAGAAGAAGCAATACTTTGCCACACTGGCTGTCCATGCCGGCCAGAAGGTAGATCCAACCACGAAGGCACGTGCGGTGCCCATCTACCAGACCACCAGTTATGTGTTTGACGATAGCGCCCATGCTGGGCGGCTCTTCGGGTTGCAGGAGTTCGGGAATATTTACACCCGCATCATGAATCCGACGACGGACGTATTCGAGAACCGGATTGCCGCGCTGGAAGGGGGAGTGGCCGGATTGGCGACGGCGTCTGGGCAGGCGGCGGAGACGCTGACCATTACGACCCTGGCCGGAGCGGGCGACGAGATCGTCTCCACGACCTCGCTCTACGGCGGCACATACAACCTCTTCCATTACACCCTGCCGCGGTTGGGAATCGTGGTGAAGTTTGTCGACGCAGATGACTTCGACGGATTGCGCGCGGCGATCAACGAAAAGACCAAGGCGCTCTATACCGAGACCCTCGGAAATCCTAAGCTGGATGTGTCCGATATTGAGACGCTGGCGAAGATTGCCCACGAAGCCGGCATTCCACTCGTGATCGACAATACTTCGGCATCCCCGGCGCTTACCCGGCCGATCGAGTGGGGCGCGGATATCGTGTTGAATTCAGCGACCAAGTTTATCGGCGGACACGGCACGACTATCGGCGGCATCATTGTGGACGGCGGGCACTTCGACTGGGCGGCCTCGCCGCGATTTAAGCGCGACTTCGTCGACCCCGATCCGAGCTATCACGGCATCAGCTACACGGCGGCATTCGGAAATCTGGCGTTCATTCTGAAGGCACGGGTGCAGGGATTGCGCGACACTGGCGCGGCGCTCTCGCCATTCAGTTCGTTCCTGTTGCTGCAAGGGGCTGAGACGCTGCATCTGAGAATAGAGCGGCACTCGGAGAACGCGCTGAAGGTGGCGAATTATCTGAAAACGCATCCCGGCGTGGAGTGGGTGAATTATCCGGGACTGGAATCGAGCAAATACTATAAGCGCGCCAAGAAATATCTTCCGACCGGGCAAGGCGCACTGGTCACATTCGGAATCAAGGGCGGCTACGAGGCCGGACGCAAGCTGATCGACGCGGTGAAATTGTTCAGCGACGTGGCAAACATCGGCGACTCAAAATCGCTAATCATTCATCCCTCCTCTACGACCCATCAACAATTGAACGCGCAGGAACAGCTCGACACGGGCGTCACTCCGGAACTGGTGCGGCTCTCCGTGGGCATTGAAGACGTGCGCGACATTATCGGCGACCTTGCGCAGGCGATTGAAGCCGCCAATGGTACAACTCATACCCTGCCGGAGCCGGCTGGGCAGAAGACGGGGAAATAGCGATGCCGGCCGAACCTCATCACCTATCGCATCTCCATTTGACCCAGGGCACGGTTTCGATCACGAAACGCGGTCCGTTCAAATTGGACATTGGCAAGCCGTTGCAAAGCGCGAACCTGCGCTACACGATGTACGGCGAGCCGAACGAGGACTGTAGCAACGTCACCCTGGTCTGCCACGCGCTGTCGGGTTCGTCGCGGGTGGACCAGTGGTGGCCTGATCTTCTGCAGCGGAACTTCGATCTGGAGCGCGAGTGCGTGGTTTGTTTCAACGTAATCGGCTCCTGCTACGGCTCGACCAGTCCAGCGTCGCTCGACCCTGCAACCGGCAAGCCTTACGGCGCTAGTTTTCCGCAGGTGACCGTACGCGACTGGGTGCGCTCAGAGAAGATCGCGCTGCAAGAGTTGGGCATCCGCCACTTGCGAACGGTGATTGGGCCGTCGATTGGGGGTATGCAGGCACTGCAGTGGGCGGTGGAGTATCCGGAATGGGTGGATCGCGTGGTGGCGATGGGAACCACGGAGCTTAACGCGCTGGGACTCGCCTTGAATCACCTGCAGCGCCAGGTGATCCGGTTGGACCCGGAATGGCGCGGCGGAGACTACTACGACGGGCCGGGACCGCTCGCGGGATTGGCGCAAGCACGCGGGATGGCGATGTGTACGTACAAGTCCTCCGAGCTCTTTCACCAGCGCCATGGACGCAAGACCGACCGCAAGGGAACCGTCGCTCCGTGGGAGTCGGAAGAGGGCAGGTTCGATATTGCGGGCTATCTGGACTACCAGGGGAAACTATTTCTAGAGCGCTTTGACGCCAACTCGTATCTGGTGATTACGCGCGCAATGGATCTGTACGATCCGAAGCGGGATTGGAATGGACAGGCGTGGCAGCGGGTTCGCGCCAAGGTGCTGCTGTTCGGCATCTCCAGCGACGTGCTGTTCCCGGATGAAGACGTACGCGCGTTCGCCGAAGAGCTTCGCGAGGCGGGCGTGGACTGCAGCTATGAACGAATTATCTCCGCGCACGGGCACGATTCGTTCCTGGCAGAACCGGATAAGCTAGTGGGATTGCTGGCGGAATTTCTCAAGGAGGATGATCCGAGTGAGGATTCCTTTCGTGGAGTTGGCGTAGGTGAGCGCGCTGTAGGGGCGCGTGACATTATTTGAAACAGAAATTGGCACCCGTAAAAATGACCCTCGGAAACGCTCCGGGGGTTTAGTTTTGTAGCCCCTGCAAAACCCGCGATAACAAGAGCAACGGCAACGGCATAAACCGCGGAGTTGTAGGTCATTGATTCCCACCCTCTATGCGCAAGAACAGCGCGGTGACTGGGTGAACTCGGAAATTCCAGGTCTGGAAAGTATTCATGCAAGCGAAAAAAGCCCCACAGTTGAGCTGCGGGGCTGGGATTTGCGAGTAGAAGCAGAGATTACCATGGCCGCTTAGAAGCTGCCCTTGCTGCTTCCGGCGGTGGCCGGTGGTGGATCGAACTCTCGATCCATCCAATGCTTGAGTGCGTCGATGTTTTCTCTGCGTCCCAGGAAATCCTCAACTAACTGCGCGGCCGGCTTCGAGCTGCCAGGCTCGAGCACTGCCTTGCGATAACGAAGGGCGGCGGGTCCATCGAGCAACTGCTTTTCGTCGAACGCCGCAAAGAAATCAACTGCAATCACTTTGTCGAATACATACGTGTAGTAATTCGACGAGTAGCCCGTCAGGTGCGTGAAGGCCGTATAGAAGCGGTTGCCGTCGACAAACTGGTACGGGCTGAACCGGGTAAGGTCGTCCTTGAGCAACTTGTCGAAGTCCACCGTCTCAGGCTTGCGATCATGTAGCTGCAGAGCAAAGGTAGAAAGAAGAAGCTGCCGCTGAATCCAGCTTGCCCGTCCGAAATAGCTCGAGCGATTCATGCGGGAAATCGTTTCTAGAGGCAAGGTTTCGCCGGTCTGGTAGTGCTTAGCGAAGCTCTGCAGAATTGCTGGATCGTGAAACATTTCTTCGAGCATCTGCGAGGGCGCCTCCACGAAGTCGCCTTCGGTGGTTACGCCGCTTTGCCCCGCCCAATGCTGTTTGCCGCCGAGTACTTCGTGCATCATGTGCCCGAACTCATGAAAGAACACCACAACCTCGTCGAACTGCATGAGTCCCGGATCGCCGGCAACTCCGCCGGAGAAGTTGCAGACCAAAGTTGCCTCCGGCAACTGCTTGCCGAGCATACCGGGGATCAGGCCGCTCTCGGAAAACCACTTGTCTTTGCCTTCCCGGGGATGCATATCGAGGTAGATTCGGCCAGCCTTCTTGCCCCCGTCGTAAACGTCATAGGCATGTACGGACGCGTCCCAAACGGGCGCATTCGCCGCCTTGCGAAATTCAAGATGAAACAATCGCGCGGCGGTCTTCAGAATTCCCGCCTCAACTTGGGTGTAAGGGAAATAGGGCCTGACACTCTGCGAATCGAAGGAGTATGCGGTTCGCCGGTACTGCTCGTTCCAGTAGCCTCCGTCAGACAGTGTCAGGGGCAGAACGCCGGCGTCCTGCTTGCGCACAAAGTCCTGCAACAAGTTGAACTCACGTTCCGCGCGATCCCGCGAAGCCACATCGACGGAGTCAAGGAAACTGCGCATGTTCTTCGCCGAAGCCATCATCAAATCCGCAGTGGCCAGATCTGCCCACGTCCCGAAGCCCAAGGTCGTCGCCAATTCCTGCCGCGCATCAAGCAAATCCTTCAGCACGGCCACGTTCGCCGGATACGCTCGCTGGTTGTAGGCCAGGTACATGGCGCGCCGCAGCTTGGCACTCTTTGCATAACTCATCACGGGGCTATAGTCAGGCGAATCCGTCGTCAGCGTGACGGTGCCATCGGCAGCCGGCTTGTGACGGCTGATGTAGTCCGCAGGCAAGCCCTCAAGCTCATTCTTGCCGGTCACCGGAACCTTGCGAACATCGTCTTGAATATTGCGGCTGAACTTCAACGAAATCTCGGTCATGCGGTCTTGAAGTTTCTTCACCTTGTCGCGCGTGGCCTGATCTTTGTCGACTCCGCCAAGCCGATATTCCAACAGAGTGCGCTCCACGTAGTGCTTTGTCGCGGCGTCGGCGCGGCTTATGTCCACTGCCGAAAGCGCGCGGTAGATGTCTTGATTCAGTCCCAGGGACGCTTGCTCGGCGGCGACCAGTTGTACCAACTCCTGCGCCTTGTCGCGGACCGCCTTCTGCGGATGCACTCCGAACATGACGGAGCTCTGTCCGCCCGCCAGCGTCAGATGCATTTCCGCGAGATCGAAGGGACTCAAAGTGTTTTCGACGGTGCGCGGTCCCTTCACGGCCACAATCCCGACAACCAGCCGATGCTCCTCCGCGATATGCCAACGGACCCAGTTATCAAGCGAGGAGGCGTCTTTCAACCCGACCCACGCGTGAGTTGCATCGACGGGCTTGGCCGGAACAGCCGCGGCGCGAGCGCTGGTGATCAGCAGGGAAAAGCAAAACGTGAGAAGTACAACACGCATCAGAGATCGCATCTATATCGCTCCGGAAACGAAAATTCAACGCTTGCCATCATATCGCAACTCGGACGACCCTACCCTCCGGCTTTGCCAGAAGGCAGGGTCGTCCGGGTTCTGACGTTCCTCATCGCAAACGCGGTTAATCTCGAGCTGGAATAATCGGCAGCAGCAGATACGATCCCCACTTGCCGCCGGCGTACAGCTTTACTGTGCCGCCGAAGACGTCGCCCGGACGGTTGTCAGGATCGTTGTGGGTCATGCCGCCCGTGCCCCGGGTTCCGTAGTAGAACTTCTTGCCGAATTCGTTCAGCTCTCCTTCGTATTCGTAGTCTTTGCCGCGAACCGTGAGGGCAACCTGCCATCCTGCCGGAACCACAATGCACGATGGAACGATTTCGATATCGCACTCGTAGATCTCGCCCGGAGTCAGCGGCTCCGCTTTGTCGTGCGGGTGAACTGGCTGATACGGTTTCGAGAGCGCCAGGTCAAGACGCCGATGCGAGACGCGCAACCAGCCATTGGCAATGGGCGTATTGGGATCGGTCGAACCAAAGAAGGTCAGCTCCTTACCTTCAGGATCGAAGACGCGCACGATCAGGAACAGATCGGCGTCTTTGGTAGACGATGAGATGAAAAGCTTGGCCGCTATCGGGCCGGTGATCTCCGTCTCCTTTGTTACTGTCATCTTGAAGGTGAGGCCCTTGCCCGTCGCCTCATACTCGATGGGCGCGCTTTTGGCCACAGGCTTCGAACTGAGCGCCATGTCAGCCGGATCCAGGAAGAGCTTTGTCCACTGAGTACGCGCCAGCGGCCACTCATTTTCGCCGCGTAACACAAACTTCTCTCCCGGATGGCGGATGTTGAGTTGCACGCGGGGCTGCTGTTTCTCCCATCCGTTCTCGATGCCCTTCAGAAAATGATCGAAGAATCGCTTCTGCAGATCCAGCCCATATTTTGTGGAGAACGACGACCAATGTGAGTCGCCATGAGCTTCCAACCACTTCTGCTCGGATGCGGAGTACATAAAGCCATTGAAATTACCGCGCGGATGGATGCCTTGGCCGCCCCAATTGGCGCAGGTCAATACCGGGAGCGTTACCTGCGACAGATCGGCGGTACGCTCTTTGTGCCATTCATCGAGCAGAGGGTGTTTCTTGATCTCCTCGTAAATATTGAGGCGATTCTTTGCCAACTCTTCGTCGGAAAGAGTAACCGGTCCGGCAATCGATTCGCCGGTATTGGGATTTTTCTTTGCCTTGTCTCCGCGTCCGTACTGGACCATCGCGACCTGTGTCTTTGCCCATCGCTCCTGAAACTGAGACAAAATGCCGCCGTGGTAGAGAGAGTCGCGGTAATAGTCGTTACGTCCTTCCCAAGGGATAATCGCGGCGAGGTGGGGTGGGTGCTTGGCCGCTACTCGCCACTGATTGTAAGAGTAATAAGAGATGCCAAGCATTCCGACCTTACCGTTGCTCCAGGGCTGGGTGCCCGCCCACTCGATGCATAAGTAAAGATCGTCGATTTCTCGTGTGGACATGGGTTCCATGAAGCCTTCAGAGCAACCGGCGCCGCGGGAATCCACGCGGATCACGACGTAGCCGTCGGGTACCCAGCGCTCAGGGTCGGTGGTTTCCCAGTTCTGATATTTATTGGTTGACCCTTCGAGGATATCCGGATGATCAGTGACCATCTTTTCCCACTGCATCGGATATCCCTCCTGATAGGAGAGACCCTTGGCGTAGATTCCGTAGCTCAGAATCACGGGGTAGTGTCCGTCAGCGATGGGGCGGAAAATATCCGCACGCATGACGGCACCGTCATCCATGGTGATTGGTACATTCCACTCGATGTGCATTCCGTCCCGCACTTCGCTGCGCATCTTGATTTCAGGCACTTGGCTGGCTTGGCTCATTTTCCCGTGCTCCTCCTCGATCTGGAACTGCTTACGTGCCAGGTCGGCGATCGCATTTTCTGAACGAAAATCATCCTACTCCAGGATTGTTCCGGTCGCCAAAGCATTTAAGGTTCGGGAGTTATTCCCATCGCACAACCTAAGTATTCCCTTTACAGGGATGGGTGGGACAAATTAGAAATGTAGCCGGTCGCCGCAGTCCCTTCCCGCGGAAGGCTACGTTTACGCCGTTAAGAGTTTCTTGTTTTACGAAATAACATAAGGATGGTCATCCATGAGTAAGGCGGGTTTTGCAGACGACGGGCGACTCAACGTTGCCTTTGTCGGATTGGGCTGGTGGGGAAAAACCCTACTTGGAGATCTGAAAGACAACTCGAAATTGCGCGTAGCAATGACGGTGGATGCCGTACCTGCTCCTGGAGAGTGGGCGCAAGCGCAGGGATGGAAGTTCACC
>Ga0302320_10014912_pt1 | contig 16018 bp, 7 predicted proteins | sample Bog_T0_3_FD_202130 | JGI IMG/M metagenome (GOLD analysis project Ga0302320, IMG submission 202130) | Peat permafrost microbial communities from Stordalen Mire near Abisko, Sweden - Bog_T0_3 | ecosystem: Environmental > Terrestrial > Soil > Wetlands > Peat | place: Sweden: Abisko, Stordalen Mire... | reverse complement strand
TGAAGGCAAGCAGTATGCGCTGATCTCGGAATTGACAGCCCGCAAGCTTTGGCCGGGCACCAATCCCATCGGCCGCCAGTTCAGCCGCGCCGGTGTACCTGAGGCGCCATTTACGGTAGTCGGCGTAGTGAAAGACGCGCGGACCGTCTCGCTGGCCAGTCCTGATCCGATGATGGTGTACATGCCCTACTGGTATCGCTGCGATGGTGCGGCCAACCTGGTGGTGCGCACCCGGCAGGATCCGGCAACCATGGCGGACGCGATTCGCAAGGCTGTTTGGAGCGTGAACCCCGATGTGTCGGTGCCTGTGGTGCGCACTCTGGGGGCAGTCGTTGCGGATTCGGTGGCCAACCGCCGGTTTGAGATGGATCTTCTCGTGCTGTTTGCCGTCAGCGCACTTCTTCTGGCCGGACTCGGTGTTTACGGTGTCGTGACCTACTCCGTCGTCCAACAGGAGCGCGAGATCGGCTTGCGCGTGGCGCTGGGAGCGCAGCGGACAAACATCTACGGCCTGGTGCTGCGGGATGGCCTGCGCCCGGTCCTGGTGGGCGCGCTCATCGGCGTCGTGGTCGCCTTTGCCTGTGCGCGGCTGGTGGCGAGCCTGTTGTTCCAGGTGAGCCCGTACAATCCCGCGATTGTCGCCGGCGCAGTCTGTGTGCTGTTGGCTGTGGGAACTGTTGCCTGCCTATTGCCCGCGCGCCGCGCCGCATACACCGAACCCATGCAGGCATTGAGAAGTGAATAGCTCAATACATCAATCCACAACCGAGGTCATGCCATGAGCATCTTGTGGGCCGACATTCGTTACACGCTGCGCCAGTTGCGCAAGTCGCCCGGCTTCACGCTCACCGCCGTCATCACGCTGGCGCTCGGCATCGGCGCCAACACCGCCATCTTTACCCTGGTCCATGGCATCCTGCTGCGCTCGCTCCCGGTCGCCAATCCTGCGCAGCTCTATCGCATCGGCGATAACGACGACTGCTGCGTGGAGGGCGGCTTTCCCGGAGATGCCGGCGACACCGGTGACTACACCATCTTCTCCACAGACCTCTATCAGTATCTGCGCAACGCCACGCCCGAGTTCGAGCAACTGGCCGCAGTGCAGGCGGGTGGAGGAACCTGGACCGTGCGCCGCGGCAGCGCTCCGGCCAAGCCCCTGCGCGCGGAGTTTGTCTCCGGCAATTACTTTTCCACTCTTAGCCTGGGCGCCTACGCAGGCCGCGTGTTTGCGGATGGCGACGATATGCCCTCGTCTGCGCCCGCGGCGGTGATCAGCTACAACGCGTGGCAGGGCGAGTATGCCGCCGACCCTTCCATTGTGGGTTCCACCCTCTTCATCCAGACCAAGCCTTTTACCGTGATCGGCGTTGCGCCTCCGGGGTTTTTCGGCGATCGCGTGTCGGATAATCCTCCTGACTTCTGGCTTCCGGTTCAGACCGAGCTCTACATTCGCGGAGACCAGTCCATCCTGCATCATCCGGATTCGAACTGGCTCTACCTTCTGGGCAGGGTGCATCCGGGGACCAACATCGGCGCATTGCAAACCAAGGTCTCCGTCACGCTGCGTCAATGGTTGATGACCCGTCCCATGCTGACGGCCAACGGCGGCGCGGCGATTGTTCCCAAGATGCATGTGGTGCTCACGCCCGGCGGCGGAGGAATCCAGAACATGCAGCAGGAAACCGGCACGGGCCTGAAGATGCTGATGATTCTGTCGTCGGTGGTGCTGCTGATTGCCTGCGCCAACATTGCCAATTTGCTGATGGCCCGCAGCACCGCGCGCCGCGGCGATGTTGCGCTGCGCATGGCCCTGGGCGCAGGGCGCAGCCGCGTAACGCGCCAGATTCTTACCGAGAGCGTTCTGCTGAGTTCGATCGGCGGCCTGGTCGGGCTGGTGGTGGCTTTCGCCGGGTCGCATATGATTCTTGCGCTGGCTTTCCCCGATTCGAAAAATCTGCCCATCGATGCCGGCCCATCCCTTCCCGTGCTGGGGTTTGCGTTTCTGGTTTCGCTCGTCACCGGGGTGCTGTTCGGAACCGGTCCCGCATGGCTCTCTTCGCACGCACAGCCTGCCGAGGCGCTGCGCGGCGCAAATCGCTCCACGCGCGATCGCTCTTCCTTGCCGCAAAAAGCCCTTGTGGTCTTTCAGGCGGCGTTGTCGCTGGTGCTGGTGGCCGGCGCAATCCTGATGACCAAATCGCTGGCCAACCTGGAGCACCAGAGATTCGGCGTTGCCACCGCCAATCGGTACGTGGTCCACTTCGATCCGGCCGGCGCAGGTTACACGCTCGACCGGTTGCCCGGCCTCTATCGCGAAATCGAAGACCGCTTTTCGGCTCTGCCCGGAGTGACGAACGTGGGCATGGCGCTATACAGTCCGCTGGAAGGCGACAACTGGGGCGATTGCGTAATTCTGCAGGGTCATCCCGCTCCGCGGCCAGGCGAGCATTGCGGCTCATCGTGGGACCGGGTGAGCGCACACTTTCTCGAAGCCATCGGCGTGCCCATGGTGCGCGGTCGCGGATTCATCGCTCAGGACACGGCCTCTTCGCCGCAGGTCGTCCTGGTCAATCAGGCCTTCGTCAAACATTTCTTTCCCAACCAGGACCCCATCGGCCAGCACTTCGGCATCTTCGATCCGAAATACTCCGGCAGTTGGGAGATCGTCGGCGTCTTCGCCGATTTCAAACTGAACAATCCGCGCGAAGAAGTGCATCCAGTCTTCTTACGGCCGCTTTCGCAGCACTTCACCGGTTTCAAAGAACCGATGATGGTCTCCGGCGAAACGCAGTCCATGTTTATCAACTCGATGGTGCTCAGCTTCAACACGCCGCAGCAGAATGCCGATGCGCTTATCCGTCAGGCAATGGCCGGCATCGATCCCAACCTCACCGTCATGGATCTGCGCACGCTGGATGCGCAGGTGGCCGGCAACTTCACCGAAGACCGGCTGGTGGCGCAGCTCTCCAGCCTGTTCGGAATCCTCTCGCTGATCCTGGCCTCAGTGGGTCTCTACGGCGTGATGTCCTACTTTGTCGCGCGCCGCACCAGCGAGATCGGCATCCGCATGGCGCTGGGTGCAACGCGGGCAAGCGTGGTGGCCATGGTGATGCGCGGCGTGCTCTGGCAGGTGGTCATCGGTCTTGTGCTGGGCATTCCGGCCGCGCTCTATGCGGGCACTCTGATGAAGAGCCTGCTCTACGGCGTGGGTCATTACGACCCGTGGGCTCTTGCCGGAGCGCCCTTGATGCTAGTGCTGTGCGCCACCACGGCCGGATTCATTCCCGCCCGCCGCGCCGCATCCATAGAGCCCGTGCAGGCCCTGAGAACAGAATAGAGGAGATGCCCGGATGAAAACATTGCTCAACGACTTCCGCTACGCGTTCCGCCAGCTGCGCCGTGCGCCGGGCTTCGCACTCACCGCCATCGTGACGCTGGCGCTGGGCCTGGGAGCAACCGCGGCCGTCTATAGCGTGATTCATTCTGTTCTGCTGACGCCGCTGCCCTATGCCGAGGCCGACCGGCTTGTCGGCGTCGCCTTCACGCCTCCGAGCGAAAGCCCGAATTCGGAACAGGCTGGAAGCACGGCCGACTTCATTCGCGAACACTGCGCCGCATTCTCGTCGGTCGCAATCATGGATGATTCAGGTCCTGCGGTGAACCTGTCCGTCGCCGGCAGCCATGCGATCCAGATCAGTGCCCTCGGGGTGTCAGATGGTTACTTCCGCACATTGCTGGCGACGCCGGAACTTGGTCGCACATTTACCGCGGATGAGGACCTTCCCGGAGCCGCACGGGCCGCGGTGCTCAGCGATGGGTTGTGGACGCGCGCATTTGGACGTGACCCATCGATCGTGGGACGCGCCGTCCGTATCAACGAGGAAACTTTCACTGTGGTTGGGGTGATGCCTGCGGGTTTTCACGTGAGCGCTGAGACTGCGCCTGGAGTGACGGGCACTCCCGATCTTTGGCAGCCGCTGCAGCTCAGTCCGAAATCCGCGGGATATGAAGGGGACAACTGGGAGATGATTGCGCGGCTGCGGCCGGGTGTTTCGCTTGCGCAAGCGCGGCAGGAGTTGACGGCCCTCGAAACGCCGTTCTTCGAGCAGCATCCCGATTACAAAAAATGGTACTCGCGCGACAACAGGCAATACGTGTTTCGCGCATGGACGCTTCAGGATGTTGTAGTCAGCGGCGTGTGCCGCAGCCTGCTCACGGTGATGGGCGCGGTATTGGCTGTGCTTCTGGTGGCCTGCCTTAACCTGGCAGGTCTCATGATGGCGCGCGCCATGCGGCGCTCGCGAGAGATTGCTCTGCGGTCTGCACTGGGCGCTACGCGCGCGCAACTTGTGCGTCTGCTGGCCGCGGAGGGATTGCTGCTTGCTCTCGGCGGAGGTCTGCTCGCCATCGTAGTAGCGCGGGCGGCGACGTTTGTGCTTCTCCATGCCGCACCGCTCGACATTCCTACGCTGAACGGCGAGCCAAGCCTGTGGCAGCTGAGCGCGGCTGTGTTTGGCCTGGCACTGGCTGCAACAGGGGTTTTCTCGCTGCTTCCCGCGGTCGTCATTCTTCTCAAGAGGGGCATGGATATGCGGCTCGGCGGTCCATCGCTCGGCGAAGTCATCTCGCATGCGCGGCTCTCACGCGCGCTGATGGTTGCGCAGATTGCGCTGGCGATGGTTCTGGTATCGACGGCTTCAGTCCTGATGGGAACCTTTGTTAAATTGCGCGCGCTGCCTTCCGGCGTGCAACCCAAACAGCTTACGGTCTTTCAGGTCCAACTCAAGGGCGATCGATACGCAACCACGCGGCGCACGAGGCAGTTTGTTTCTACCGTGCTCGATCAGTTGCGCAACAAGCCGGGCGTGGATCGCGTTGCAGCTATCAATGGGCTACCGATGGATCGCGGCCTCAACATCGGGGGAAACCCATCGGGCCGGCCGGAGACTCGCCAGATTGTCGAGTTTCGCGCTGTTACGCCTGGATATTTTGACGCCATGGGCATTTCCCTGCTTATGGGGCGGGACATTTCTGACAGCGATCATGCGGGCGGCGATCCGGTGGTTGTGATCGGCGCGACGGCAGCGAAGAAGTGGTGGCCGGGGCGCTCGGCGATCGGCGAGACCATTCACATCCAGGGCGAGGAAAACTGGCGCATTGTGGGCGTGGTTGCAGATGCCCAGATGCATTCGCTGCTGGAAGGCCAGGGAGTGGTGATTTATGCGCCGATAGCACAGCTCAACGATCACGTCACGGGAATGATTAACGGCTGGTTCCCGACCACGTTTGCCGTGCGTACCGCAGCTCATGTCAACCTGGCTGAAGCCGCACAGCAAGCAGTTGAGCGAGCAGATCCGGAGATTCCGATTGCCCGCCTCAGCACCATGCAGGCGGTGATCGATTCCACCATTGAAGCGCCGCGCTTTTTGTCATTGCTTGCAAGCGCATTTTCCGGTTTTGCGCTTGTACTCACCGTCATTGGACTTTTCGGCCTGCTCAGCTACCAGGTCACGCAGCGAACCCGCGAGATTGGCGTACGCATGGCGCTGGGCGCAGACCGGCTGCGCATTCTACGTACCTTTCTCGGCCGCGGTCTCGCTGTCGCTTCTGCCGGCGTGGCGCTGGGCCTGATCGCGGCGTGGCTCATTCGTCCGGTGGTCAATCATCTGCTGTCCGACGCAGGTGTCTACACGTCGGACACAGTGCAGAGCATCGTGATGAACGGCGCGCGGGCTGCCGCACTCGCTGCGTTCGCAATCGTCGCGGTCAGCTTGGCCGCAAGCTGGGTCCCGGCGCGCCGCGCCGCATCCATTGAACCCATGCAGGCCCTGAGAACTGAATAGGCCGTCCCTAGAGATTTGCGCCGAGGAATTTTTCCGCGAGGTGAACCAGGAATGAACACGCTGCTTCAGGACATTCGCTACGCGCTGCGCCAGTTGCGCAAGTCGCCGGCCTTCACGCTCACCGTGGTCGTCACGCTGGCTCTCGGCATCGGCGCCAATGCCGCCGTGTTCACGCTCTTCGACCAGGTGCTGCTGCGCATGTTGCCCGTCGACCGGCCCAAAGAGCTGGTGCGCTTCGAGTGGACCGGCGGATTCTCCGGCTCCATGAGTAGCTTTGGCGGCGAGACAAAAGATCACCATAACTACTTCTCGTATCCCATGTACAAGGACCTGCGCAAACAAAACCAGGTCTTTCAAGGCATACTGGCCGCGGACAAAATCGGCGTGGGCGTCTCCTGGCATAGCCAGGCCGAAAGCGAAGACGCAGAGATCGTAAGCGGCAATTATTTCGAGCTACTCGGCCTGAAGCCAGCGCTTGGCCGTCTGCTTACGCCGCAGGACGATACGGCCAAGAACGCCAATCCCGTACTTGTGCTTAGCTACAACTACTGGAAGACGCGCTTCGGTGCGGCGCGCGACGTTGCCGGCCAGACCGTGCTCATCAACGGTCACGCCTTCACCATCCTGGGCGTCGGTCCTGAAAATTTCGACTCGGCCATCGGCGGTTACCGTCCCGGTGTCTTCATTCCCATGAACATGGTTGAAGTCGCGATGCCGGGGATCGCCCCCGATGACGTACTCAACAGCCACCAGTCGGTCTGGCTCACCATGGTGGCGCGGCTCAAGCCCGGCGTGTCCATGTCTCTGGCGCAGGCCAGTCTGGGGCCGCTCTGGCACGCGCTGCGCGTGAATGAGTTTGCCCTTTACAAATCGAAGTCGGAGCGTTTCCGCAGACATTTCATCGATGAATCACGGCTCAGTGTGCTCGACGATTCCAAGGGATTCAACCCCGGCCGTCTGGATCTGGAGAAGCCGCTCTTCATTCTCATGAGCATGGCCGGGCTGCTGGTGCTGCTCTGCGCCATCAACGTGGCCACGCTGCTGCTGCTGCGCGCCGCGGGTCGTGCGCGGGAAATGTCCATGCGCTATGCGCTCGGAGCGCGGCGCAGCCGCATCGCCGTGCAGCTGCTGGTGGAGGGCGGCTTGCTCGGCGTTGCCGGCGCAGTCGCTGGGCTGGCAACGGCTCCCATAGTGGCCACCACGCTGGTGCGCCTGATGACCAGCTCCGACCCAGGCAGCGAGCCTTACTCGGGCACCATCGATGTGCGCATTCTTCTCTTCACGCTGGGTGTCTCGCTCGCCGCCAGCATCCTGTTCAGCATTGCGCCGGTGCTTCACTTCCTGCGCCCCGACCTGGCCATTGCGCTGCGCCAGAACGCGGGCACCGCGTCCAAGACCTCGCAGCGCTTCCGCAAGCTCGCCGTGGGCGTGCAGATTGCGCTCAGCGTCATGCTGCTGGGCGGCGCCGGCCTGTTTGTGCGCACGCTCGACAACCTGCGCCACCAGAGCGTTGGCTTCGAAACTGCCAACACGGTCGTCTTCTCGCTCGATCCCTCCAGCTCCGGCTATGGCGAACAGCGTACGCCGCAGATCATCGCCAATGCCCTCGACGCACTGCGCGCCATTCCCGGCGTCGCCTCCGTGGCCGCAACCACTGACCCCGAGCTCAGCGGCAATTCCAATACGTCCAACTTCTCCGTGCAGGGCTACAAACCCACGGAAGAAGAGAATATGCACTTCGAGCAGTCGGAAATCACGCCAGGATACTTCGCCACGCTGCGTCAACCCATTCTTGCCGGCCGCGACTTCACCGCCTCTGACAGCAAGGGGCAGCCCCAGGTGGCCGTTGTCAATCTGGTCCTCGCCAAACGCTTTTACGGCTCACCGCAGAATGCGCTGGGCCGGGCCATCGTGCGAGGCAACGCATCGGATGGAAAATACAATACAACCATCGTGGGCGTGGTGGGCGACACCAAGCACTACGATCTGCGCACGCCGCCAGGCTTGTCCATCTACATGCCATACCTGCAGATGGACAATCCTGGCGGGGTGACCGTCTATCTGCACACAGTGCAGGCGCCGGAAGCCGCCGAGCCCGCGATTAGGCAGGTCATTCATCAGCTCGATCCCACGCTGGTGGTCGACGGCCTGCGCACCATGGACGAGCAGGTCAGCCGCAGCGCATCCGATGAACGCGCGCTGGCCTTCCTCGCCATCGGCTTCTCGCTGCTGGCCATGCTGCTGGCCGCGGTCGGGCTCTATGGCGTGCTGGCCTACTCCACCGAGCAGCGCACCCGCGAGATCGGCGTGCGGCTGGCGCTTGGTTCGCAGCGTTCGAGCGTAGTCTTGCTGGTCGTGCGCGAGATGGCCGTCATCGCCGGTGTCGCCGTCCTGGTGGCCCTGCCCTCGGTCGTGGGCCTTGCGCAACTGTTCCGCAGCCAGCTCTACGGCGTCACGACATTTGATCCAGTCACGCTGGGCGGCGCGCTGCTGCTCACTACCGTCATGGTTGCGCTGGCCGCCGCCCTACCCGCCCGCCGCGCCGCGGCTGTTCAACCCATGCAGGCGCTGCGGAACGAGTAGGTGCCGCGGCCGTTGACCCCATCATTGCTTTGAGATCGGAGTAGTAAAACATCATGATCGAACTGAAGAACATCGAACGCAGTTACAAGACCGGCCACACTGAAACGTGGGTGCTGCGCCAGGTCCGGCTCACCATCAACGAAGGCGAGTTCGTCACCGTGATGGGCCCGTCCGGAGCAGGGAAGTCGTCGCTCTTGAATGCGCTGGCCCTGCTCGACGACGGCTGGCTGGGCGAGTACTGGTTTGGCGAGACGCCGGTCCACAAGCTCAACCGCAAGCAGCGCGCCGATCTTGCCCGCCAGCGCATCGGCATGGTCTTCCAGAGCTATCACCTGCTGGACGATCTTACCGTGGCCGAGAACATCGACTTACCCCTAAGTTACAAGAATCTGCCCGCCAAAGAGCGCCAGGGCATGGTGGCCGACATCCTGGACCGCTTCCAGATCGTGGCCAAGAAGGATCTCTATCCCAACCAGCTCTCCGGCGGACAACAGCAACTCGTCGGCATTGCGCGCGCCGTGGTGCACGCACCGTCGCTGCTGTTGGCCGATGAGCCCACGGGCAATCTGCACTCCACACAGGCGCGCGAGATCATGGAGCTGTTCTGCGAACTCAACCGCGCCGGCACCACCATTGTGCAGGTCACGCACTCTGAGGAGAACGCCCGCTACGGCAAGCGCATACTCGAGCTGCGCGACGGATGGCTCACCCGCGATGAGGCCGTTGAGCCCAGGACAACGGAGGTAGGCACAAAGTGAATCCGCTCAACTCCAACTCGGCGCGTTCCATCAAGGCCGCGGCCGCGATTCTGCTCTTTCAAATCAATCTCGGCCTGACCGCGCAGCAGGCCACGCAGTCCACGCCGGAAGCTCCCGCACCTGTCGCCGCGGCAACCGCGGCGCCTCCGCCGACCCTGGCGCAACAGATGCAGCAGGCGCAGCAGCAGACGCTTGCACCGCAGCGGCCCTTTCACATCGAACTGCCCCATTCGCATAGCCCGCTTGCGCCCTACCAGCCCAGCGACGTTCCTGCGCTCGATCTCACCAACTCCCCGCGCCTCGAGAGCCTCATCCGCGACGGAAAGCTCTACATCTCGCTGCACGACGCGATCGCGCTCGCCATTGAAAACAATCTCGACCTGGCTTACTTCCGCTATAACTTTCCCATCGCGCAAACCGACCTGGCACGCACCAAGGCGGGCGGCAGCGCGAACGGCGTCAATACCGGGATCGTGCAATCGTCCACGCAGGGCGGGTTCTCCGGCGGAGGTTCCAGTTCCGCTGGAGCCAGTTCCGGTTCCTCTGCTGCCGGCGCGGGCGGCATTGTCACCTCTACGCTGGGCGCTGGAACGCAGGTTCCTTCTTTCGATCCCTACCTCAACTTCAAGGGCTTCGTCGATCACGATGTCACCCAGGAGGGCAATGCCTTCAGCTACGGCATCTCCACGTTCAAGGAGAACACCATCGAGGGCCTCGCCAGCTACAGCCAGAACTTCCCCCTGGGCACCGGCCTCACCGTCAACTACGAAGGCCAGCGCTTCGCCAACAACAGTCCGTACGAAGCCATCAATCCCACGCTCTACTCAAATTTTCAGGTCGTTCTCACCCAGCAGCTGCTTGCCGGATTCGGCATCTCCACCAACGAGCGCTACATGCACATTGCCAGAAAGAATCTGCAGATCACGGATCTGGCCTTTCGCTCGCAGGTCATCGCCACCATCACGCAGGTCGAGAACATCTACTGGGACCTGGTCAACGCCTACCAGGACGAACAGGTCAAGGAACGGCTGCTCGGCTTTGCGCAGCACACGCAGTCGGACGATCAGAAACAGCTTGAGCTTGAGGCCATACCGGCCATGCAGGTCACCAAGGATGAGTCCGACGTGGCCACCAGCGAAGGCGATCTCACCGTCGCGCGCGCCACTCTTCGCCTGAACGAGCTGCTCATCAAAAACGCCATCACCAAGACCGACGATCCAGCCATCGACGAGATGGACGTTATTCCCATCGATCGAACCGGCCTGCCCGATCCCAACTCCGACAAGCCGATCGATGCGCTCATCGCCGAAGCGGAAAAGAACCGGCCCGACGTCACCCAGGACGAACTCGCTATGCAGATCGCTCAGGCGAGTCTCAAATCCATTCGCAACGAGCTGCTGCCCACACTGAACCTCTACGGATTTTATGCAGGCGCGGGCATTGCCGGACCGGCGAATCCCAACTGTACATTGAGTCCCGCAGCGGAGTGCGTCTCCGGTCTCCCCACCGGTTTCAGCAGCATGCTCACCAACACCTTCAACTACTCCTCGCCGGAATACCAGGTGGGCATGAATCTGTCCATCAACCTGCGCAACCGCGTCGCCAAGGCCGATCAGTTCCGCGCTGCGCTCGAATTCCGGCAGCGCCAAATCTCTTTCGAGGAGCAGAAAAAGAGCATCCGCTTCGACGTGCGCAACTCGCAGTTCGCTTTGCAGCAGGCCCAGGCCCGCGTCACCGCCGCTCAAAAAGCGCGCGACCTGGCCGCGCACACCTTCGACGTAGTTCAACAGGAGCAGAAGCTGGGCGCCAAGTCCAGCAGCGATGTGCTGGCCGCGCAGCACGACCTTTCCGTCGCCGAGTCCGCACTGGTGGCCGCACAGACCGCTTTTGAAAAGGCCAAGGTGGATATCGATCGGGCCACCGGCGAAACGCTACAGCTGACAGGCGTCTCCATCGACGACGCAAAAACGGGGGTAGTCACGCGTGTGCCGTAGAATCGCAGAAGTACCCATGGGAGCCCCGGGCGCCCGCAGCGTGCAGCGGAGCGCAGGACAATCCTCGACATGATCAACTCTCGCAAGCAGGAAAAAATTCGCGTCCTGGTCGCCGACGATCAGCCGCACATCCTCGAAGCCGTGGAGTTGCTGCTCGCCCCGCAGGGCATCGCGGTCGACTGCGTGCGCTCACCTCAGCTTCTGCTTGAGGCCCTGGGCCAGAGCGATTACGACGTGCTGCTCATCGACCTCAACTACACGCGCGACACCACCTCCGGCCAGGAGGGGCTCGATCTGCTCGCCCGCATTCAGGAGTTCGATGCCCGCCTGCCGGTGATCGTGATGACCGCATGGGGCAACATCGATCTGGCCGTCGAATCCATCAAACGAGGTGCGCGCGACTTTGTGCAGAAACCGTGGGAGAACGAGCGGCTCACCTCGCTCATTCGCGTCCACGCTGAGTTGCATTCGGCGCTGCGCCGCGCGCGGCAGCTCGAACTTGAAAATCGCCTGTTGCGTGCTGAAGGCATGCCGGAGTTTGTGGCCGGCGCACCGGCCATGCAGCCGGTGCTCGAACTGATTGCGCAGGTCGGCCCGTCGGACGCCAACGTGCTCATCACCGGCGAGCACGGCACCGGAAAAGAAATCGTGGCCAAGCTGCTGCATGCAGCCTCGCCGCGCGCGCGCATGGCGCTGGTGGCCGTCAACGCCGGCGGACTTCCCGAGGGAACCTTTGAGAGTGAGATCTTCGGCCATGTCAAAGGCGCATTCACTGACGCGCGCAGCGACCGCATCGGCCGCTTCGAGCTGGCCAACGGCGGCACACTGTTCCTCGACGAGATTGCCAACGTGCCTCTGCGCCAGCAGGCCAAGCTGCTGCGCGTGCTGGAGACCGGCGAGCTCGAACGCGTGGGTTCCTCGCAGACGCGGCGCGTGGACGTGCGCATCCTCTCCGCCACCAACGCGCTGCTCCACGATGAAGCCGCGGCCGGCAACTTTCGCGAAGACCTTCTGTTCCGCATCAACACGGTGGAGATTCGCCTACCCGCGCTGCGCGACCGGCGCGAGGATATTCCGCTGCTGGCGGCGCACTTTCTCGACCGCAGCCGCACCCGCTATCGCAAGCAGGTGAGCGGCTTCTCAACCGCGGCCATGCAGCACATGATGCAGTACGGCTGGCCGGGCAACGTGCGCGAGCTCGAGCACACCGTGGAGCGCGCCGTGCTGCTTTGCCGCGGCGAAGAGATCGAGCCTGCCAACCTGGCCATCGCTGCCGCACGTTCCGCTCCGCTGTCGTTTGAGAACATGAGCATCGACGACGTCGAAGCCTTGCTCATCCGCAAGGTTCTGCGCCGCTGCGACGGCAACATCTCCCAGGCAGCCGAGTCGCTGGGCCTGAGCCGCGCCGCGCTCTACCGGCGCATCGAGAAGTATGGCCTCTGAGCGTTCCCGGCGCCGGCGGCTTCGCTCGGCTGTGCGCCGGGCGTGGCTCTACTGCGTGCTGCTTACGCTGCCTGGACTCCTTCTTACAGCGATCTATTTTTATCAAAATGAGATTTCGTTCACACCGGCGCTTCTGCTCATCGGCTCCCTGCTGCTCTACCTGGCCATCGTAGCCGCGGCCTTGATTGAAGGCTTGATCCGCCCGCTGCAAACCCTCTCCAACGTGGTCTCATCGCTGCGCGAGGGCGACTACTCATTCCGCGCTCGCGGCGCCGGCATTCAGGATGCGTTCGGCGAATTGGCCGGCGAGGTGAACCTGCTCGCCGACCTGTTGCAGAAGCAGCGCGTCCGCTCGCTCGAGGCCACGGCGCTGTTGGCCCGCATCCTTGAGGTGATGCATGCGCCGCTGTTCGCCTTCGACCGCGAGAGCCTGCTACAACTGGTCAACAACGCCGGCGTCAAGCTGCTCGGCCTGCCCCATGCGCGCTGCTTTGGCCACTCCGCGCGCGAACTCGGCCTTGAAGACCTGCTCGCCGCGCCCGACCAGAGCATCCATTCGTTCGGATCAAAATCCACGCGCTGGCTGTTGCGCCGCGCCGTGTTTCGCCAGGACGGCGTGCCGCACACGCTGCTGCTGCTGGCCGACGTGAGCCTGCCGCTCAAGGAAGAAGAGCAGATCGCATGGAAGCGGCTGATCCGCGTGCTGGGCCATGAGCTTTCCAACTCCCTCGCGCCCATCAAGTCCATCGCCGGCAGTCTGCTGGCGCGGGTCGACAACATGGAAGGCGAAGACGCCACGCTGCGCGACTTTCGCCGCGGCCTGGGTGTAGTCGAAAGCCGGGCTGACGCTCTGCATCGCTTTGTCCAGTCGTATCGGCTTCTTGCGCAGCTACCTCCGCCACAGTTCAAATCGGTGCCGCTTGCTGCACTGCTCGAGCGCGTGGTGCTCCTCGATCAGCGCCTGCCGATTCGATTTGACGCCGGTCCGCTCGTCGCGCTCGATGCCGATCCCGATCAGTTGGAGCAGATGTTCATTAACCTGCTGCGCAACGCCGTCGATGCCTCGCTGGCCAACGGCAGCAAGCCGGTGCGTGTTTTCTGGTGGCTTGACGAGGCCTCCGTCCTCGTTGTCATTGAAGACCGCGGCCTGGGCATCGCCAACGCGGAAAATCTGTTTGTGCCGTTCTATACCACCAAGCCGGCCGGCAGCGGCGTGGGCCTGGCGCTGGCCCAGCAGATTGCCCGCGCCCACGGCGGCGAGATCAGCCTCATCAACCGCGTGGACGGCGAAGGCGCGCGCGCCACCATCCGGCTGCCGATCGAGCTGACGGCAGGACATTAGGCGCGCAGCTCGTCGGTGGGTCCCTCGGCAGCAATTTCAGTCGCGATCACGCAGTTGCGTCCGTTGCCCTTGGCGCGATACAACGCGGTGTCGGCAGCCTGGATCAGCTTCTCGAAGTTGGTGGGAAAACCGGACGCCACGCCGAAGCTGGCCGTGATGGGAATCTCGCGCGCGCCGTCGTAGATATGCGCCCCTTGCACCTCCAGCCGCAGCTGCTCGGCGCGCAGCCGCGCGCCGGCAAATCCCGAGCCCGGCAGAATGAGCAGGAATTCCTCACCGCCGTAGCGCCCAACCCAGTCGTACGAACGAACCGAGCGTTCGAAGATGGTGGCTACCTCTTTGAGCACCAGGTCGCCGGCCGGGTGTCCGTACGTGTCATTCACCTGCTTGAAGTGGTCCAGATCGACCAGGATTACGCTCAGGGTTGCGCCTTCGCGGCGCGAGCGGTCCACCTCCTGCCGTAGCCGGTCAATGATGATGCGGTGATTCCACAGGCCGGTCAGGTCGTCATGTTCGGCAAAGTGGCGCATCTGCTCGCGGGCCCGCATCATCTCCACCTTATCCCGCTCCAGGTCTTCGGTGCGCCGCTGCACGGCCCGCTCCAGGTTGCGCTTCTGGCTCACCAGCAGATGAACGCTCCAGCGCCACGCCAGTACCACCCCCAGGGCAAGCGCCAGGATCAGCCCCAGGCGCAGCGGCCCGCTCTGCCACCACAATGGCGTAACCACAAACGAAATCTCTGCCACGGGTGAAACCGCGCCGCCGGCTGCATCCACGGCCACGGCCTGGAAGCGGTACGCACCCGGCTCCAGACGCGGGTAGCGCACGCTGCGCTCGGGCGTCTCAACCCAGTCCGTCTCGAGGCCCAGCAGCCGGTAGCGGATGTGCACATGGCTGGCGTCACGAAAGTTGAGCGAGGAGACGGTGATGGCCAGTGGGCTCGCGCTCCAGGGCACCTCGGCGTGGTCGGTGACAGGCTGCGTTCCGAACAGAATCTGCGCAATGGCTGGTCTCGCCGGCGCCCCGGCGGGCAGCGCCTGCGGCCGCATCAGGTGCGACACGCCGGCCGAGGTGCCGATCCACAGGGTGCCGTCCAAGTCTTCGGCCAGAGCGTAGCTGTCGGTGTCGTTCCAGATCAACCCGTCATCCTGGGTAAAGCTGCGCCAGCTTCGCCCGTCATAGACTGTGACGCCGGCGTCCTGGCCCACCCACAACCAGCCGCGATGATCCACCAGCAGTGAGACCACCTGCTCGGAGAGCAGGTGCGGGCGCACAACGTGCTCCGACTCGACCACCCGGTTGTTGGCGATGCGCATCCGGATCAGCCCGGGAAACGCGCCGGACGCCCAAAGATTTCCCCTGGTGTCTGCTGCAATCTCCACTGGCGTCACGCCGGAGAGCCCTGGATCGATGGCATGCCATCCCGAGCCATCAAGCAGGTAAAGCCCCCTGTCGGTCGCGGCCCACAGGTGGTGCTGCGGGTCCAGGCTCAGATCGGTAAAGCGCTGGTGCGGGTGCTCAATTCCAGCCTCTTCCACAAGCTGCGGCGAGCGGTTGGCGGCCACGGTGTCCACCACGTAGAGGCCGCTGTCGGTAGCGATCCAAACCCGATGATCGCCATCGCTCAGAACGCGAAACACCTCTGGCACCTTCCATTGCGTTCCCGCCAGGGTTCGGGGATCGATGCGCACCAGGTTGCCGGCCGCCGAGCCCATCCACACCGCGCCATCGCCGCTCTCGGCCAGCGAGGCCGCACGGGCAGTCAAAATGCCGTGCGCCTGCCATGGTTGGGGCGTGGTCGAGCCGGCGGGGAGATAGTCGAGCCCGGATTCGGTGCCGATCCACAGCCGCCCCATCTTGTCGCGCAGTGTGGCCCAGATGATGCCGTCACTCAGCCCGTTGGCCGCGGTATACGCCTCCCACTGGTCCTGGCCCACCCAGCGCATCAGCCCATGGCCCACGATGCCAATCCAGAGCGAGCCCTCGCGGTCAACAAACAACTCGGAGATGTCGTAGCGCGACAGCCCGTTCGCCGCCGTGATCATCTGCCAGTGG
>Ga0302320_10014910_pt1 | contig 16018 bp, 17 predicted proteins | sample Bog_T0_3_FD_202130 | JGI IMG/M metagenome (GOLD analysis project Ga0302320, IMG submission 202130) | Peat permafrost microbial communities from Stordalen Mire near Abisko, Sweden - Bog_T0_3 | ecosystem: Environmental > Terrestrial > Soil > Wetlands > Peat | place: Sweden: Abisko, Stordalen Mire... | reverse complement strand
CATTCGTTCGCGCTGAAAACCTGTCGGGGCCGAAGCGCCGGTGGATTTCGGCGAAAACAGGTTTGTTTTTGGACGTAAAGGATTTCAAAAACCGACGGAGAGTGCAGAATTGATGAGTTGCAGTTTATTTGTAGCACGTTAACTTGATAACCATGAGTACGGTTCAAGAAATTGAAGCGGCCCTGCCAAAGCTTTCGCGCGCGGAGATTGAAGAAGTCCGTGCGCGGATTGATGATTTCCTGGAAGACCAACCGGAACTCACGGACGCCGCTAAATCCAAGCTCGATCAATCCCGCCGGGAAATTTCGGAAGGAAATTACATAACCCGCCAGCCCAAATGAAACGTGGCTGCACTCCAAATCTGGTCGCCCACCTTTTCAAAAACGTTTGACGATTTGCCGCCTGCCATCCGCGAAACAGTGCAACGCAAGAAGGATGAGATGGGAACGCGGCTGGAAGAATTCCCGCACCAGCGGCTGCAAGGCCGTCCTGAATTCAAACTCCGCGCAGGCGACTACCGCGTGCTTTACGAATTCAACGGGCAACTTGGCCGCATTTATCTCCACTATGCCGGCAACCGGCGGGAGATTTACAAACGTGTTTAACTGTCGCTTTCACCGGGGTGAAAAAATTCGCTTTTTTAGCGGGTAAAAAGCCATTTTTACTCGCCCGCATTTCAATTTCACGGTTTAATCTCCGACGCATGAAACAAAAAGCTTACGCCGCCGCCGGGGTGGACATTGATTTGGGCAACAAAGTCAAGGCCACGTTGCCGCAGTTGCTCGCCGCAACGCATCGCCGGGAAGTGCTGGGCAAGGTCGGAGGTTTTGGCGGGCTGTTCGCACTGGACGTTAAGAAATATCGCGAGCCGGTTTTGGTCAGCAGCGTGGATGGCGTGGGCACGAAGCTGAAGATTGCCTTCATGATGGACAAGCACGACACCATCGGCGCGGACTTGGTGAACCATTGCGTAAACGACATCGCGGTGCTGGGGGCGGAACCGCTGTTTTTCCTCGATTATCTCGGTACCGGCAAGTTGGAACCTCACGTGTTCACCGAAATCATCAAGGGCTTCGCCCGCGCCTGCTCGCAAAACAACTGCGCGCTCATCGGCGGCGAAACGGCGCAGATGCCCGGCTTTTATCAACCCGGCGAATACGATGTCAGCGGGACCATCGTGGGTGTGGTGGAGAAATCGCGGATGCTCAACGGCCAGAAAACCGTGAAGCGCGGCGACGTGGTCATCGGCATCGAATCGAGCGGCCTGCACACCAATGGCTATTCGCTCGGACGGAAAATCTTCTTTGAGCAGTTGAAACTAAAGCCCTCCAGCCGCGCGACCGGCTTGAGAGGCACTATCGGCGAAGAGTTGCTGAGGGAGCACATCAGCTACGGACCGCTCGTGCAAAAACTGATTAAAAAGTTCAACACTGCGTCTGTGGCCGCATCTCGTGAGAGTGCGGCTAATTCGGGAAAATCAGCCACGTTCTCACGAACGCAGCCGGATCCGATTAAAGCCTTCGCCCACATCACCGGCGGCGGTTTCGTGGACAACATCCCACGCGTGCTGCCAAGGTCGCTGGACGTGGTCATCAAGAAAGGCTCCTGGGACATGCTGCCCATTTTTCAGATCATCGCGGAAAAGAGCGGCGTGCCGGACGAGGAATTGTACCAAGTCTTCAACATGGGAATCGGCATGGTCGCCATCGTCTCGGCGGACAAGGCGGACGCCGCGCTCAAATTCATCCGCGCTCAGAAACACAGCGCCTGGCTCATCGGTGAAGTGGTCAAGGGTGCGGGCAAGGCGCGGGTGGTTTAGAGCCTGGATTGTTTTCACGCCTGCTGCTTGCCCTGCCATAAATGGCGCGCGCGCTTAAGCTTTTCCAGCACACGTTCGTCAGCAGCGGGGAATTCGTGCGCATCCAGCCCGCCTTTTTCAATCCACTTTACCGCCGCACAATCCAGCGGCTGGGGCTCGCCGGCGATTAACTGGCAGAGGAAAAATTTCAGGTGGACAAATTTTTCGGGATAGGTGTGGGAGATTTCCTGGAACAATTCGCCCACGGCAATCTCCACGCCCAGTTCCTCCCGAATTTCCCTTGTGAGGCACTGTTCAAAAGTCTCGCCGGCTTCCCGTTTGCCGCCGGGAAATTCCCATCGCCCGCCGAGGTGAGCCTTGGCGTGCCGCTGCGTAATGAGCAGCTTTCCTCCGCGAAAGATGAGCGCGGCGCTGACCTCAATGACCAGTGACGCATGACGAATGGTTGAAGCCGAACCCCGCGAATTCAATTCGTCATTCGTCATTCGGTCTTACCGTCCCACGCTTTTATAAATCCAGCCCTGCTTTTCCATCTCCACGGGGTCGAACAAGTTGCGTCCGTCGAACAGGATGGGATGCGTCAACCCCTTTTTCGCGCGGTCGAGGTCCAGTTTCTTGAACTCTTCCCATTCCGTGGCGACTACCAGCGCATCGCAGCCCTCCGCGACTTCATTCATGTCATCCACGAACGTCACATTGGGCAGCAGCGCCCTGGCCTTGTCCATTGCCTTGGGATCATGCACCCGCAGCGTCGCGCCGTCCTTGAGCAAGCGCTGGCAGAGGTCAATCGCGGGCGAGGAACGCACGTCGTCGGTATTCTGCTTAAAAGCCAGACCGAGCACGCCGATTTTCTTGTCCTTCAACACCCACATCGTCTCCGTCATTTTTTTTACGAACCGCTCCATCTGGTCGGAGTTGATGCGCTGCACTTCTTTCAACAGCTTGAATTCATAGCCCACCTGCTCGGAAATTTTGATGAACGCGCTCAGGTCCTTCGGAAAACAACTGCCGCCGAAGCCAATGCCCGCGTTCAGGAAACGGCTGCCAATGCGTTCGTCCAGGCCAATGCCATGCGCCACCTGCTGCACATTCGCGCCAGCCGCTTCGCAGATGTTGGCGATGGCGTTAATGTACGAAATCTTCAGCGCCAGAAACGAATTCGCCGCGTGCTTGATTAATTCCGCGGAATTGATGTCCGTAATGATGATGGGCGCCTTGAACGGCGTGTAAATCTCCTTCATCGCCGCCACCGGCCGCTGCGAACGCACGCCGATGACCACCCGGTCCGGATGCATCAGGTCACCCACCGCAAAACCTTCGCGCAAAAATTCCGGGTTGCTCACCACATCAAATTCCGTCTTGGAGGTGCAATAGCGCTTGATGGTCTCGGCCACTTTTTCACCGGTCTTGACCGGCACCGTGCTCTTATCCACGATAATTTTGTAGCTGGTCAGGGCTGCGGCGATATCGCGGGCCACCCGCTCGATGTAGCTCAGATCCACGGAGCCATCCGGCTGCGGCGGGGTCGGCACCGCGATGAACACCACGTCCGAGTTTTGCACGCCCTCGGCCGTATTGGCCGTGAACTTCAGCCGGCCGGCGGCGACATTTTTTTTGACGAGATCTTCAAGGCCGGGTTCGTAGATGGGAATGCCGCCCGCTTGGAGCATTTTGACCTTGGCCGCGTCGTTGTCCACGCAGAAGACCTGGTGGCCGACTTCTGCAAAGCAGGTGCCGGTAACCAGGCCGACATAGCCGGTGCCAATGATGGAAAGTTTCATGTGCGCAAAGTTTACGGTTTTTACGGTTTGGTCGTGGGTTGCGGAATCGTCATGGGCGTGAAGGAAGGTGTCGCAGCGGGCGCCGCGGCAGGAGCCGGTTTGGGGGTGGCGGCGGGCATTTTAGCTTTCAGTTCAGTGGCGCGGATCATCGCCTCCTGGGCGGAGGACCCGCCCAATTGGGAACGGGCCGCGTCCTGGTAATGATTCAGGGCCTCAGTGAGTTTGTTTTGCTGCTCAGCAATGCGCCCCAGCGCCAATTCCGCCGTGGGCACGCAGGCCGCATCGGGAAAGACCGACACGACTCTCTGATAGGCCGCGGCTGCTTGATCCGGCTTGTTCTGCGCTTCGAGACTGGCCGCAATGCCGAGGGTGGCGACGGCGGCAAGCGGCCCCACGGGATTGCCATCCAGATATTTTTGGAACTGAACCTGCGCGTCGGAATATTTGGCAGCATCGAAAAGTGCTCCCGCCGCCTGCAACTCGGCCCGCTTGCCAGCCGCGGTACCCGGGTATTTTTCGGCCAGTTGCTGGTAATCCTCCGCCGTCTGGCTGCTGCTCTCGCTGGCCGCTTCATTCACCATGAGGGAGGTCATTGCCTGGCCGGCGTCCACTTCCTTTTGGGCTTTTTGGGCGGAAATGAAATAAAGGACGCCCGACACAACAACCACCGCCACCGCCACTCCAATCAGGCGGTTTTTATTGGCCTCCAGCCAGGGCCAGAGCTTAAACAGAAATTCGGCAGGAGCGTCTTGAGTTTGCATAGTTCAAATGAACGGTCATTTTTTCGTGCCCGCACGCCAAAGGCAAGCTGAAACCATGGAAAAATGCTGTGTTTCCCTCTTGAATAGAGCCGATTTACCTTGATTCACCTTGATTTGGCTGGACTGAGCCGGCAAATGCGACTGATGGGACGAAGGAGCCAAACCCGGCGGCGATGCGGTGAGGCTGTTCCGCTGGTTCAGGCCCGATCCATGACAGGAGGACCATCGGTCGGCAGTTTTTCTCCGTTAACGTGAAACGAGAATTTTTTTTGAGGTGTTACTTTGTGTTATTTTGTGTTATCTACTGTTATTTAGTGTTATTTACTGTTCTTTGCGTTGCCTTAACTGGGACGATGCATTTCAAAAACGGCAGCACGCGGATGCGTGCGCCCCCCATGAATCCACACGGCAACGGCCGCATGCCAAGCGGAATTAAACATTTGGTAATAAATAGTTTAACGCATAGGTTGAGGTTCGACTATCAGATGCTTTTAAACCACAGAGGCACAGGGGCACAGAGCAGGCATCCGACATTACGCCTCTCCCGCCATCCTCACTCCCCCGCCACCTTTGGTGGTAATCCATGTCAAAGAACAATTACCGCAACATCCCGATAAAATATCACTATGTAATATTACAGTCAAGCATTATTCGTAATTTTTCCGACCAGGTTGTGCATCCGAGTTTAAAGCGGGAAAGTCGAAAGCGAAAATAAGGCGTTGCGCGGCTCCGGAAGGCAAACCGGCAGGTTTGCCCTACCAATTGGGGGCAGTGCGCGGATGCGACCCTGTCGCGCTAGTGGGGCGGGAACCTTTTGACTTTCATGCCGGGACGACGCAGAATCGAATACAGCGTGAGCACCGGGACAGACATTTTAATCCAGCGCGCCGCCGCCGAACTCAAAACCGCCGGAGCCCGGGAAATTTACGTCTTTGGCTCCGCTGCCAAGGGGACGGGTGATGCCGCTTCCGATCTCGACTTAGCGGTTTCGGGCCTGCCCCCGTCCATTTTCTATCTCATGCGTGCGCGGGTCAGCGATTTGATTGGCCGCTCGGTGGACCTGATTGACTTGGACATCAACACACCGTTCACCCGCTACTTACGCACGGAGAATGAACTCGTCCGCGTGGGATAAATTTCGCAAGCAACAGGCCACGGAACGCGAACAGTTGCAGCGTCTGGTGTTTGGAATGCACGGACTTCTCGCCCAAAGCCGCACCACCGCCCCGACTGGAATTGAATTATCCGCGCTGGCGGCCTTGCTCCATTCCTTCTACACCGGAGTCAAAAACATTTTTAAACGTGTGGCGGTGGAATTGGACGGCGAGCCAGTGCGCGGCGATTCATGGCATCGTGAACTTTTGCTGCGGATGAAATCGCCGACGGCGCACCGACCGGCATTTCTGTCGGAAGAACTGCACGACTCGTTGAATGAATACCTGCGATTCCGTCATGTGTTCCGCAATGCCTATTCTTTTGACTTCGATTTCTTACTAAAATAATTGCCGGCGTGTTGCAATTGGTGAGGCAACAAGTTTGGCATCGCCCGTTGGGCCGGCCCTACAGGCCTGGAGATAATATTGGTGGTGGTGCGGTTCCTGAGCCTCCAGCTCAGGCTGTTGTATTGCGGGCTTTCAGCCCTGTCTGTATTTCAATGGGCGTTGCGCTGGGCTGGCACGAGAAAAGGGGGCCCGGCAGGTCAGCCCTACCGGGAATCGGTCTGTGTGGTTAAACGCCGATCTCCTGCTGGATGACGGCGCAAATCTTTTTTGACCAGTTCTCCAGCGTTTTGGCGTTGCGGCCTTCCACGAGGAGGCGCGCTTTCGGTTCGGTGCCGGAATAGCGCAGCAATAAACGGCCGCCTTGGGCGGACAATTCCTTTTCCGCCTCCGCGACGAGCGCGTTCAGGCCGTCAAGCTGTTCGAACGGCTTTTTCTCGCGGACTTTCACGTTGGTCACCTTTTGCGGAAAGCGCGTCCAGCAGCGGGCCAGCTCCGATAACGGGGCGCCCCGGGACTTGAGAATGCGGAGGATTTGCAGCGCGGCGACCAGGCCGTCGCCGGTGGTGCCGAAATCGCGGAAAATCAAATGGCCGCTTTGTTCGCCGCCGAAGTTGAAACCGCCCCGCAGCATTTCATCAATCACATTTTTGTCGCCCACGGGCGTGCGCAGCATTTTGCCGCCGGCCTTGGTGATGGCGGCTTCGAGGCCGGCATTGCTCATGACGGTGGAAACGAGCGTCTTTTTGGCGAGTGATTTTTCCGCGAGCATGTCCAGCGCGGCAATGGCCATGATGTCGTCGCCGTCAATCAAGTTGCCTTTTTCGTCGCAGAGCAAAACGCGGTCGGCATCGCCATCGTGCGCAATGCCGAGGGCGGCTCCATGTTCGACCACCTTCTGGCACATGGTCCCGGGGTGCATGGAACCGCACTCTTCATTGATGTTTTTGCCGTCGGGGGAATTGCCATAGACAACCACTTCGGCGCCGAGTTCGCGGAGGACACACGGGGAAGCCTTGTAAGCCGCGCCGTGGCCGCAGTCCAAAACAATCTTCAATCCTTCCAGGGTGAGGCCCTTGGGAAACGAGGACTTGGCAAACTCGATGTAACGGCCCAGGGCGTCGTCAATGCGCACGGCCTTGCCGATATGCTCGGCGCTGGGACGGATTTTTTCCACTTCGCCGGAAAAAACCAGCTCCTCGATGCGGCTTTCGACCCGGTCATCGAGCTTGTAGCCATCGGCGCGGAAAAATTTAATGCCGTTGTCGGTGTAGGGATTGTGCGAGGCGGTGATGACAATGCCGGCATCGGCGCGCAGGCTGCGGGTGACGTAGGCCACGCCCGGAGTGGGGAGCGGTCCAATGAACAACACATCCACGCCCATGGAAAGAATGCCGGAGGAGATGGCGTTTTCCAGCATGTAGCCCGAGAGGCGCGTGTCCTTGCCGATGACAATCTTGTGCTTGCCCCGCCCGCGGGCCTGGGATTCCAAGTTTCGAAAAACATGCGCGGCCGCCCGGCCCAGTTTCAAGGCGGTTTCCGCCGTGACGGGTTCCAGGTTGGCGGTTCCGCGCACGCCATCGGTGCCGAAGATTTTATGGGGCAAGCTCATTATAAAAATTAACCATGAATGACGGGGGATGAAAAAGAAATTTCATTTTTTTGGCGGAACAACCTTCACCCTGGCGGGCTCGACGTTGATGACGGTCACCCCCCACGGCACGGCGACATCCACCTGCCGGTCCATTTCCCTGGTCTTGTCATCAAAGTCCGAGAGGTCAACGGTGGCATGAATTTGGCCGGCTTCCAGCATGGCCATAGTTTCGGGCGGCCCGCTGACCGTAACGGAAACGGTGTTGGAATTGACGCCATACTGGCCCATGTCGGCCGCGGTGGCCACAATGAAAACCGGCACGTAGCCGTAGGTCACCTGGCTGTTCACGGGCGAGACCACCGCCGCTTTGGGCTCCTCAATGATCTTGTGCACGGTGTACCAGATGAAGGCGGCGAGCAGCAACGAAAACAACTTCCACCCGAAGTCTTTGATGAACAGGTCGCGCAGCATGGGCAGCATTACTTTCCCGCCCCCTTGGCCACCGGGCGGGCCTCGTGTTTGGTGATGACGGGCGGACCGGCGGAGCGGTTGCGTTCAATGAATGGCGCGCGCAGCCACTTGGCGATCCGATGGGTTTTGGCCGGGCGCAGGACGACGGAGGTCAGAAACGCGCGCAGTTCCTCCAGAGTGACGCCGCGCGTGAGCTGGCCCTTATAGGCGTAGGAAATCATGCCGGTTTCTTCGGACACCACCACGATGGCCGCGTCGGTTTCCTCGCTTAACCCGATCGCCGCGCGATGGCGCGTGCCCAGGGATTTGTTCAAGTCCGACCGCTGGGTGAGCGGAAAAATACAGGCCGCATAGGCAATCCGGTCGCCCTTCAAAATCACGCCGCCATCGTGAATGGCGTTGTTCGGGAAGAAAATGGTTTCGAGCATTTCCGGGGTGGCATCGCAGTCCACCTTGATGCCGGACTCAACGGCCTCCTGCAACTGGATGGACTGTTCGACGGCAATCAGCGCGCCGATTTTCACCTCCGCCAGCCGTTCGCAGGTTTGGATGATGACCTCGATGGCCTCGCGCTGTTCGCTCGTGGTGGCAAAGAGCGGGAGGTTGCCCAACTCGGCGAGCATGCGGCGCAGTTCCGGCTGAAAAATCACCATCGCCCCGACCGCGATGAATACCGACGCACTGCCGAGCATCCAGCGCAGGACCTTCAAATCAAGGACGGTGGTCACGAGCGCCAAGGCCAGCAGCACGACGACAAACCCAATGACGACGGGCCAGCCGCGGGTGCCCCGCACGAACTTGAAAACGAAATAGATCAGCACCGCGAGGATTAAAATTTCCACCACGGGCTGCCAGCTTTTTTCGAGCTCGGTCCACATTTGATTTCCACTAGATCGCTTCGGCCATCCGGACGGCCTGAATGGTTTCGGCCACATCGTGCGCGCGGATGATGTTCACGCCTGATTTCACGGCCAGAGTCGCGCAGGCGAGCGACGCTGGCAAGCGTTCATTCAGTTTTGCGCCGGTTAATTTTTCGATGAACGATTTGCGGGAAACCCCCAGCAACAGCGGCCGGCGCCATTTGGTGAAACCGCGGAGGCCGGAAAGCAACTGCAAGTTCTCCGGCTGTGACTTGCCAAAGCCAATGCCCGGATCCAGCACCACCTGCTCGGCGGCAATGCCCGATTCGTTCAACAAGGTGATGAGCCGTTCAGAGAAAAACTCACCCACTTCCCGTACCACGTCCGCTCGGGCCGGGTCCGGCGGCGCTGCCGCCGCCGAATCGCGCGCGTGCATGACGATGTACCCGGCCTGAAACTCGGACACCACCTGCCACATTTCCCGGTCGTTGCGATTGGCGGAAACATCGTTGACCATGCTGGCGCCCGCCGCCAGGGCGGCGCGTGCCACGGCTGTTTTCATGGTATCAATGGAAAGCACAGCCTTGGTTTGACCAGCCAGTTTCTCAAACACAGGGAGGACGCGGCGCAATTCTTCGGCTTCGGAGACGGGCCGGGCACCGGGCCGGGTGGATTCACCGCCGATATCCAGAATTTCCGCGCCTTGGGCCGCCAGTTCCAAGGCATGCTCCACGGCGGCATCGGGATTGAAATATTTCCCGCCATCGGAAAATGAGTCCGGTGTGACGTTCACGATGCCCATGACCATGGTGGGCCGTGGAAAACGGAATTCAATCTGGCGTGCGCGAAAAAGCATCCTTCTGAATTTACGCTATTTGACCCGGCCTGCCACGCCGAAGTGACAAGTGTGACCCACCGGAAAGTTTAAACTTTGGTGCGGAAATACGCGATCGTGTCGGTGAGTCCTTCGGCGAGCTGCACCTTGGGCGCCCACTTGAGGATTTTTTTTGCCTTGGTGATATCGGGTTTGCGCTGCTTCGGATCGTCCTGCGGCAGGGGCTTGAAAACAATTTTGCTTTTGGATTTGGTGGCCCGGATGATTTCTTCGGCAAACTGGACCATGGTCAGTTCGGTCGGGTTGCCGATGTTCACGGGCAAATCGTAATCGCTCATCATCAAACGGTAAATGCCCTCGATCAGGTCCGAGACGTAGCAGAAGCTGCGGGTTTGCGTGCCCCGGCCAAACACGGTGACGGGCTTGTTTTTTAAGGCCTGGCTGACGAAGGCGGGCACCACGCGCCCGTCGTTGAGGCGCATGCGCGGGCCGTAGGTGTTGAAGATGCGCACAATCCGCGTTTCGACCTGATGTTCGCGATGATAGGCCATGGTCAGGGCTTCGGCGAAACGCTTGGCCTCATCATAACAACCGCGCGGGCCGATGGTATTGACGTTGCCCCAGTATTCCTCCGGCTGCGGGTGGACGAGCGGATCGCCGTAGATTTCCGAAGTGGACGCGATGAGGAATCTCGCATTCTTGTTCTTGGCCAGGCCCAAGGCCTTGTGCGTTCCCAGCGACCCCACTTTCAAGGTTTGGATGGGCAGTTCCAAATAATCAATGGGGCTGGCGGGCGATGCGAAATGCCAGACGTAGTCCACGGGAACATCGAGGAAAATAAATTCGCTGACATCCTGCTGGATGAATTTGAAATTGGGGTTGCCGCCCAAATGGGCGATGTTGTCCACGGTGCCGGTGACAAAATTGTCGATGCCAATAACTTTATGGCCCCGCGCAACGAGGAGGTCGGTCAGGTGGGAGCCGAGGAAACCGGCGGCGCCGGTGACTACAGAGATGGGTTGTTTCCTTTTCATTTAGGAGCGATAGAATACCGAAACGGCCGGCGGTTTCAATCCTGAAACAACTGCCCCTTGGTGAATTAGAATTGAGGCGTGTTACTTGGCGCCGGTGCCCAGCAACACTGCGGGCAGGGTGCGCACCAGAATGGTGAGGTCAAGCCAAATGGACCAGTTGTCAATGTATTGCAGGTCCAGACGGACCCAGTCCTTGAAATCGGTGATTTGGTTGCGACCGCTGATCTGCCAGAGACAGGTGATGCCGGGTTTGACACTCAAACGACGGCGGTGGGCCAGATCGTTGAACCGCCGGACCTCATCCACCGGCAAGGGACGCGGGCCAACGAGGCTCATTTCGCCGCGCAGGACGTTAAAAAGCTGGGGCAGTTCATCGAGGCTGAATTTGCGAAGCCATTTGCCAATGGGCGTAATACGCGGGTCATTGGTGACCTTGAACACGGGGCCGGTCATTTCATTCATGGCAGCCAACTCGTGCTGGTATTGTTCGGCGTTGGTCGCCATGGTGCGAAATTTATAGATGGAGAAGGGCGAGCCATTGAGGCCGGAGCGCTGTTGCTTGAAAAAAACCGGTCCCTTCGAACTCAGTTTGATGGCCATGGCGATCAAAGGGAACAGCCATGAGCCGACTAAAACCAACGCGACCAGCGCGCCAACGAAATCCAGCATTTGCTTGAACAGCATCTGCCACGAGGTTTCCGGGGTGGAACGGAATACAATGAGGGGATGGCCAAAAATCTCGTCGAAGCTGGCGCGCGCGATCTGCGTGGCAAAAAAATCCGCGACCAGCCAGGCCTCGACACCTTCCGTCTCGCAGAGCTGGATGATGTGCTCGACGCGGTCGAAATTTGCGCGTTTGGCGCTGACCAGCACGCTGCTGGCTGAATGTTCATGGAGCAACTCAATCAAGTGCGGCAGGGGAGATTCCGCGAGATTAAATTCCGCGACAATCTCAATTTCATCACCCGCCCGGGCTTTGAGCACCTGACAGAGGCGGTTGGTTTCCGTCGCGGTTCCCGCGACGATGACCCGGCGTTTGTACTGAGCCTTGGCCATGGGGCTGCGCAAGGCGGCGATCAGCAATTCCTCCTTCAACCAAACCAGTGAACAGCTAAAGACGACGAAGAGAAACAGCACGGCACCGCGTGGCGCAGTCACTTTGAACAAATACAGCAGCACAACGATGCCCAGCGTGATGATCAGGGTTCCCCGCAACAATGGCCACATGATGGCTTTCCGCGAGTTTAACGCCGGCCGGGTGTAAAATCCCTGTGATTCCAATACCAGCGGAGCTGCGGGGACGAGGGCATAATAGACCCACATCACTTTTTCAAACATATCCGGGGGAATGGGATCCAGCCCCAGCCAGCTTGAAAAGGTGGCGCTGCCGCGCACAGCATAGGCCAGCCAAAAGCTCGTCGCAAAGAGACAGGCGTCGGCGAGTTGGTTTACCTGGGTTCGAATCTGGCGGTCGCGTTGCAGCATGGAAAATCAATAACTACACTTACTCAACAGCATACGCATCGGCTGGCGCAACTCAATTCATTTGGCGGCTTGGGGAACGAGTTGAAATTCGGGCACCGCTGCGGTGATCAATTGCTTTAGCTGGCCAAAAATGGCTTCCTCCTGGCCGGGCACGCCTTCGGAAAAAAAGGCGATATACGCCCACCGATCCAGCTCACCCTTGAAAAGCACGTCGTGTGCCATCCACATCATGCGGCGGGCATGCGAAGCCGTGTAGCGGTCAGCATCCACAAACCAATAGACATAGACGCCGGACTCCACGATTTTTTGCCCGTTTACTTGGGTTTCGCGCGAGGCGTTCAGCCGCATTACGGGCAAGTCGTAGGGAATAGGCCTGTCCAGATGAACCGTCTCTTCGTGCGACGACACACCATCAATATTCCAGCCTTGGGCCGTGAGACAAATCTGGGGCTTGTGGATGCTGGCGCGCGAACTGCCCATTAACACGACGTTGGCCAAGGCTTGAAAACCATTGTCAGCGGTGTAAAGGCGTTGGCCATAGCTAGTGTCCTGCGGCAACTGATTGGTTACCATTTCCGCCTCCGGCACCAGCTTGGAACTGTAACCCGGCAATTCAGCGGGCAGCAACACCTCCAAGTTGCGGCTGCCTTGCAACGGACGTGTTTTGACACCGGGCAAACCGAGTTTTTGGTTTGATTTGGCATGGGCCAGCATGCCCGCAGTGGCGCCAATGAGCACCAGCACGATGACGAAGAGGATGGGTTTCTGACGATTCATGGCGTGGCGGGTTTGTCAGCCAAGGCTGGCTGCTCCGGGGGCCCGTCGTTTTCCTGATGCGGGGTCTTTTCGAGCCAGCGTGAGATCAAATACGCGCAGCCGAGGGCCACGGCAAACGTCAGATAGCCGGCGTCCGTCTCGACGGCCTTTCCGGCTTTTTGCCCAAAACTTTCCGCCACGCCAATGGTGAAACAAAGGCGCACCACATTGCCCAACACCGCCAGCGGCATGGAAACCAACATCATCACCACCCGCTTCCAAGGCGATTTAAAGTTGATAAAACCATAAATGGTCATCAGGGCAAACAGCGCCACCAAGCTGCGAATGCCGCTGCACGCCGCGGCCACCTCGTAGCCAAAGGTATGCTGGGCATCAAAAAGCTGGGTGCCTTCGCGGATCAAATCCGGTGCCAGGCCAAGGTGGCCGATGATTTCCACAATTCGCGCCACCAGCAACCGAAGCGGCATGGTGAGGGTCGTAGCGTACTCCGAGACGGGAACGCAAAAGACCAGGAGAAAATACGGGAAAAAGCTCGCTTTCAGCCAGTTCCAACCCCACGCCAACCCGGTGAGGGCATACAACCCCAAAAGAAAGCCCATGACCGACAAGCGCTGTTGCTGCGCCATGAAGCCAACGAGATGCAACAGCAAGGCGAAGCCAAACAGGCCCAGCGCCGGCCACCATAACCCGAGCGGCCGCGACACCAGTTCTTTTCGCTTCCACCAGTACAATGCCAGCACGACGAACGGGATCAGCAGTCCGTGCCCTTCATCCAGTGCCGGCGACGTGTATTGGCTGTACATCCACGTGAGCAGCGACGGCGAATCTGAATAGTTAACCGTCGTATTGCCAAGAAAGGCAAACAGGGCCACCCATGCCGCGGTCAGCGAGCAGAAAAACCATTTATTGGGCATTTGCCGCCATTGCTCCCGGCAGCGGAAGATGAGCGCCAGCACCCCCGCCAGCACCGCAGCGCTGAATACGTAAACGGGCCAGGATTCACGAAAAAAGTCCCCGTCGCTGACATAAAAAGCCGCTCCCAACAAAATCAGAAGGCCGATTTCGTGGGGCTGGAGGCTGTAGGGCAGCAATTGCCTGCGTTGCGCTTCCGAGTCAGAGGTTGTCACACTATATCAGATACAAAAAACCCCACTTTTTCTCAAACAAAATTGCACGATTTTCTTTGCAAATCACGGGCGCTTGGGGTTGTGGTCATTTTCCGGGCGTAAAACCAACTCGCGTCCCTTCCAGCTCTTGACGCCGATGTTGTTCATCAAGCCTAGATGATAACGCCAAGACATGCCGTAAAACGGGTTGTGGGTTGGCCAAAATGAAATGATGTCCACACGCGCCTCTTTGGCCAGGGCAATGGCGCGCTGGATGGTCTTGGGATGGTCGTTCCAATTGAACAAAAGGTATTTCCATTCCAACAGGGGCGCCTGCAAACCGCGCGCGTCGCGATAGGCCGCCATTTTTTTCATGGCGTCATAGGCCTTCTCAAAACTGCCACGGCGCATGTACTTTTCACACATCTCGTCGCTGATGCCATGGACCGAGAACTGAATGTCGCTCAATTGCAGGGCCGCTTCGCGTTTGGCGTCGGTATTGAGCAAAACGGCATTGGTCGAGGTGCGAATGTAAGAATCGGGATTTTTGGAGCGCAGCAGCGGCAATTCCTGGCAAATCGTTGGCGACAAGAAGGGCTCGCCCAAGTTTAGATAAAAAATGCGTTCCATGCCCAGTTGCGCCGCCAAGTCGGCCATCTGGGTCAATTCCGCCAAGGGCATGGTTTTCTTGGTGCGAATGTTGGCAGCGCCTTCCCGGGCGCACCCGATGCAGTCCACGTTGCAAATCACGGTATTTTCCAGAAGCAATCCGCGATAGGGCAGGCGGGGCCTGGGTGGCAAGGCGTTTCTCGATGGCAGCCGGCGCAATTGGCAGCGGGAGCAGGTGGGAATGGGAATCTTGCCGCGCGCGAGTTCGGTCCGGAACTTTTCCGCCACCGGGCCGAAAAACACCTCTTCAAAAGTGTTTTTCCGCAGATCCCCGAGGTGCCCGCTGCCGTCATAATCCATGCACGTGCAGGAAACGGTGAGGTCGGAGTTAATGGTGATCGAATACTCCGATTCGCCCGCCAGGGCCACACAATAATAATTGCGCCCGGTAATGCGGGCGCGCAGCTCGTACCAGCGCGACAGCGCCCAGCGGATGCGATCGCTGACCTGCCAATTAAAACGGGTCTTCGGATTACGAATCGTTTTTTTAATATTCGAGGTTTCGATGCACATAGCATGCCAGCAGTTCGTAATTTTTGCAAATGGATTGGACGGCATTGCGAACCGGACGCGGCGGGGTCCGAAAAATTAATTCGAACTGGAAGACAGGCGCCGGCCAGCCGTATTGAAATCAAATAAATCCAGTTAAAGACGCAGGCTGCCCACCGTGTTCCGCGAAGATTATTCGCCCAAGGGATATTTTTTGAAGCCGGTGAGTTGACCGAGTGCTTTCCACAAAAACAGGGGATTGTTGCGAAAATAGCGCCGGGCAAGGCGGCGCGGCTCGCAGCACAGCCGGTAAAACCATTCGAGCCCGCTACGCTGCATCCAGCGCGGCGCCTGGCGCACGCGACCGCTGAGAAAATCAAACGCCGCCCCAACGCCCACCATTAGTGTCACATCCAGTTTCGGCAGAAATTCCGCCATGAACTTTTCCTGCTTGGGGGTGCTTAACCCGACCCACAATATATCCGGCTTCCCGGCAGCAATCAATTGCTGCAATTTCACCAACTCCTCAGCATTAAGGGAGCGGAAGGGCGGCGTAAATGTCCCAACCACCTCCAGTTTGGGGAATCGGGCCGTCAGTTTCTGCGCCAACAGTTCCGCGACGCCGTCCGCGCCGCCATAAAAGAAATGTTTGCAGCCACTCGTTTCACTCCAAGAGCAGACGTCCCGCAACAGATCCGGCCCATACACCCGGCTCATCTCCCGGTGGCCACCCAAGCGGCCAGCCCACACCATGGGCATGCCGTCCGGCGTGCAAAGAAAGGCCCGGTTAAGAATATTTTTGAAGGCGGGATCATCTTGAGCCTCCATCACACCGTGA
>Ga0302320_10014908_pt1 | contig 16019 bp, 15 predicted proteins | sample Bog_T0_3_FD_202130 | JGI IMG/M metagenome (GOLD analysis project Ga0302320, IMG submission 202130) | Peat permafrost microbial communities from Stordalen Mire near Abisko, Sweden - Bog_T0_3 | ecosystem: Environmental > Terrestrial > Soil > Wetlands > Peat | place: Sweden: Abisko, Stordalen Mire... | reverse complement strand
TACAGCGGAACATGGGGTGGGAGACGATGGCAAACGCGACGATCAAGAAGCCGAAATCGATCAAAGGCGTCTACGAGATGCCGGCCGAAAGTGGCATCTGGTGGATCAACTATTACATAGAGGGCCGGCGATTCCGAGAAAAGGTCGGTCGGCGGTCAGACGCGATCACTCTCTATCAGCGTCGCAAGACAGATGCCCGGATGGGTGTCAAAATGCCCGAGGTCCGTGCTCGCCGTGCGGTTCTCTTCGAGGAGATCGCGGCGGATGCTCTCGTCTACTCGAAGGAACACAAAGCCTCCTACCCCGGCGACCGTTCGACGGTCGGCAAGCTCCTGCCCGTCTTTGGCAAGGTTCCCCTCGACGACATTACGCCCCAAACGATCAAGGCCTACCTGGACACGCGGGATGATCTGACTAAGACAACGATCAACCGCTATCGCGGGACAATATCGATGATTTTCCAGGAGGCCATCCGCAACGGCAAAGCGAAGGCCAATCCTGCAAGGCTGGTGCGCCTGCACCGGGAGGACAACAGCCGGGTTCGATTCATCACTTATCCAGAAGAGGCGGTCATCCGCGCCGTAATTCGCGAGCGGTGCCCTATCCACGAACCCGAGTTGACCCTGGCCCTCGAAACGGGAATGCGGCGGGGAGAGCTGTACTCGCTCGATTGGGACCGCGTCGATCTGGTGCGCAGGCAGTTGCACTTGCTGAAAACCAAGAACGGCACTGCGCGCGTCGTGATTCTCACAGCCGCCGCTGTCAGCGCCCTTGAGGAGCTTCAGAAGCGCCGGAATCCGGATTCGCCCAAAGTCTGCCTTACCCGCTATGGCGAGCCCATGGTCTCGCCCCGAGCCTGGTTTGAGTTGGTCATGGAGGAAGCGATAAAAAAGAACTCCTCGCTTAAGGACATTACGTGGCACATTTTTCGGCACACGTACATCTCTCGACTCGTCATGGCCGGGGTGGATCTGAGGACAGTGCAGGAGCTTGCCGGGCACAAAGACATCAAGATGACCGTGCGCTATGCTCACCTCGCACCAGCCCACAAACTCGCCGCAGTAGACAAACTGGCCGAGTACCGCCGAGAGCAAGAAAAGGCTGAACGCTCAAAGACACAAAGCATCGATACCGCGGCAGCGTAGCCGATCCCCAGCTAGCCTTTGGCGTGCTCGGGACGAGTCTCGAAGATTCTCCAGACAGCGTCTGGAGAATTCCCTGCTTCCCCAAATTGCCCAGACGCAGTCTGGGCAATTCCCCAACCTGGCCACAGTATGTTTTTTGGCGATAGCCCATGTCGAAATCGTTCCAAGGTTGAACGATATTGACGAGAAAGAACCTTCTGGTCGCAGACCGATTTGGGGGTTCATCTTGCTGCCCGAGGTCCTGCCAAGGCCTGCTGGGCCGACTGTCGCCGCAGTGTCCTCTCTTGTACGAGATTGAATTCCGGCGGGACAGCGTCACCGCTCCAGCTAGTGGTCTTTCATAATAGGGGTATGGCCGATACGTGGTTCACATCCGATTTTCACTTCGGGCACTTCAACATCATCCGCTATTGCAATCGTCCGTTTGCGAGCACGGAAGAGATGGATGCGCACATCGTGGATCGGATGAACGCGCACGTCAAGCCTGACGATACGCTCTATTTCCTTGGGGATTTCTGCATGGGGAACGTTGAAAAGGTGGCGGACTATCGCAAGCGCCTGAACTGCAAGACGATCCATTTTGTTGAGGGAAACCATGACAAAGTGACGCGCAAATCACAAAGCCTTTTTGCTTCCTGGAGTTCCTTGTCTGAAGTTCATCTGGGTAAGCAAGGAATCGTTCTTTGCCATTACGCGATGCGTGTCTGGCCGCATCATGGCCGCGGCGCTTGGCAGCTCTATGGTCACTCCCACGGCAACTTGCCCGATGATCCACTGTCGCTATCGATGGATATCGGAGTTGATTCGCACGGTTTTTGTCCGTGGCACTTCGACGAGGTGCAGGCGATCATGAAGGTGAAGGCCGCCGCAAGAGAACAGCCTCCAGAGGCGCGGTAATCTCCGTAAGGCTGTCAGCGCTCGGCACGATGCAATGCCCTCAATAAAATCTTGCCATAAGCCGACATCTCATTGCCTATTTTCGATACCCGGCGTCTAAGGAAGATCGAACCGCCGTACGCCTGTCCCATTGAACAATTGAATCCGCGTGTATCTACTCGACAATTGCGAGAGCATCGGGAGTCCAAAATGGGTCTCCTAGCTCATTCAGAGAATCGAAGTGTTTACAGCACGCAGGCAGGTAAGCAAGCTTGTAGCTTTGAGCCACTGTCTGCGCATCGCCGTCGTATTCCAACAGCAACGGTGTCTCCTTGCGTGTTTCCCACGGAGTAACAAGTTTCATAAAGAAGCCAACCGCGATTGAAGCGAGGGTGCCGTTCGGCCACACTACTTGCGGCTTAGCGCCTGCAACACCATACCGCGCAGCTTCCTTTGCTAGCGCCTCATCGTTGACTAGGCCCATACAACGCATGCAGGGCTTACCCGGCATCGACAACATCACCTGACCACTGATCGAGAATTCACCGCTCGACTCTTGGACATCCATGCCAATGTCAATGAGAGGTATGAGGAACCTTCGTGCGAAGCCTTCGAGTTCGCTGCGACAGCTGATCGAATCAACACACGCAAAGATGATATCGACATCGCGAAGCTCAGAAGTGACCTCAGTCCAATTCGCGCGACGCTTGATGACCTCGGCGGCGGGATTCACGGCCTTAATGACACGTTCTGCGATATCTACTTTGGCAATGCCCAGTTTGACGTCTTCCATGGTGGCACCGACAAGCCGATTGAGGTTCGTGTCTTCGATGAAGTCGGGGTCGATGGGCAGGAAGCTACCCAATCCGATATGGGCCAGTTGCTGCGCGATGTGGGAACCACCTCCACCTATCCCCACGAGAGCCGCTTTGGAACGGCCCAACACGATCTCTGAGTCTGCCCCGAGGAACGACTGGCGCTGCAGATTCAACTTGTCACCCATTCGTCACCTTCCATGTGCAGCGCATTGGACTTCCGACAATCGCAACCTCCACGCTGGACGGTGACGACCGGCCAGGAATCCAGCATTGGCCCACCGCTGAATTGAAACTAAACACGACCGCTCCATGAGGAAGACTGGGCTGAACGTTCCAAAAATCCGGCACGAACAAGGCGTTCTCTCGGAGGTCCGTCCTGCTGAACCGAGGCCTCCCTCGATGTTCGTGCAGGTGGACGTGAACCATGGAGACGGCCTCCCTGTAGGCCGCCTGCAACGCCTTGCGGAGGCCTGAGCGACCTACTGTTGCCCCCGCGGAGGGATCGTCCACGTAGTCTTCGTCCTCCACGTGATGGACTCCTCCGGCGAGCAGGAGCAGCGAGGTGGCCGATAACGCTGGCCGGCACTTGAGAAATGCGACTCGTTCTCCGGCGAAGTCGTGTGGCACTCGCAGTCGCTGGACCAGATCTTCGTGGAGTGTCGCGGTAAGCTTCAGAATCGTTCTCATCGAAGACCTCGAAGATGCTCGGCGAGTATTTCGGCAGGACGCAGGTGGGCTGGCACCTGGTTCCATGACCATGTCCACCAAGGTCTGCCAAGCACAGCGTGAGAGCTCCAGTTCGCGCCCCTGCCGGTCACGGCATGCTGCAGGAAAAGACGGGTTGCATAGCCTGTGTGCTGGCCCACGCAAAGGAGAGCCTGCATTTCGCGCGGTGTGCAGCCTTCCGGAAGCACGAGGCGAGGAAGGAAGACCAAATCGACTCCGCCCTCCACCATCGACGTCACCTCGCCAAAGGCCGTACGCAGTTCATCGAGTTGCTCCTCGGCGACCATTAGGACGACTGCCCCTGCCGCACATGGCTGACGAAGATCTCGCCTCCCTTAACGTGAACGGTGCCGTTATCGGGAAGCTCTTTGAACTCACCGCAAACGACTTCGTCCAGCACGCGGGATGGATCGACCCCAAGAACCCGCTTCAGTTCGGTAACCGTGTACGTCCCGGCCTGGATGATCTTGTGCTCGTTGTCGATGGTCACCTGGACGAGCTTTGGTGCTGTGGTGAACTTCTCGACCCCATGCTTCCGAAGGTTCGCTTCGGCGTGGGGGGAGATTAATTCAGGCTCTCCGTGGCGGAAGTTCTCGAAAACCTCGAACACGAGGCGACCCTCGCGGCCCGATAGATGGAGCAGCTGATGCCCGGTGATATGAGCCTTGGGCCACTCGTGGTACTGGTTATCCACTTTGATCCGGTAAGCGCGTGCAGAGGGCACCGGCTGTCCGTGCAGGCAGCAGTGCTCAATATCCGCAAGTTCGACTTCAATCGCAGCCATTTCCACCGCCTCGATGGCGACTGCCTCCTCGACAGCGCCCAGTTCCGGGTTGAGTCCTTCAGGATTCATAGTTTCTCCGTCTTTGCGGCTTGCGTGCATTTGGTGCCGGTCGCATCCGCTCTCACTGGGTAAAGCGCACCTACTTCTTTTTTTCGCCACGGTATGGCAAAAACAATTGAGATCGGCGCTTTAATGTTTAGATAGGGGTGATCGAGGCCGTTCATGAACGAAGGGGAATACCGAAGGCTGCTCAAAATTCTCACGGTGCGTGCCTGCCGCGTCCTTCGCGTCGCTACGTCCAAAGGGGACGACTGGGTTCTTGGGGAGTCCGGCAAATCCCCAGACGACTTCGCCGCAGAGACGCTCATCCGTTGGGGCACGAATCAGCTTCAGTTCAGTGGGCAGCCGGAGGCGCTGCCGGGGTTTCTGATGACGGTGCTGACGAATGCGATCATCAGCACTCTTCGGAAGAAGGCAGTGAAAACGGCGCGGAGCGGCAAGACGACGCTGGCCGACGAACTCACCGAAGATCCCTCTCCTCAATCGAAGCCGGAGAGCCTCTTCGATCTCCGTTCGCTGCTGCGCGACGGGGCGTTTCGCGAGGCGCTGGATCAATGCACCGCAGACGACGAGACGCTGAAGGAGTACGTCGTCGCTATTGAAGCGTTCGAGGACACGATCCCGGCAGCTCGCGACATCGCCGAGCTGCTGGGAGTCCCGGTGACCGACATTTATAACCGCAGGAAAAAGCTAGCCCGGCGACTTGGGAAGCATGGCTTCACCGAATCGCGCCGCAGGAGCCAGGTATGAAGAAGAAGAACGAGGAGAATCGCCACGCGGAATCGTTGGAGGAGAGTCTGAAAGCCCTCTTTGGAGAAGAGGGAGACCTTACCGATGCCGAGCTCGACGAAGAGCTCGATGCTTGCGGAATTGATGCGGTTGAGTTGCAAGCAAATGTCCATAAACAACTCTTCGATTATTCGAATCATCATTACCGAACATTGGACAGAGACGTTCCAGCAAACCTGGAGAAGACGCTACGAGCACTCCGACCTCCGAGCGCTTCGGAAAAAGCGAAGGCTATCGTCAGGACGGCGGAAAATCTCGTCGGTAGCTTTCTGGATACTGCAAAGACTAAGTCATCGGAACTTTTGAGCACGACCCTGCCAATTCAGACAAGGCAACCTCAATTTGCTTTTCGCAACAAGAAGGAGTTATCGGCGGCGGACAAGGACCTCCTACAGAGCGAGCAAGAGGACGTCGATTCCCCCGACGAATCATGAAGGGAGAGGCCCGATGAACAAAGAGGTCGCGATCGAACTGCGCCGCAGATTGCAAATCAAGGGAGCTCTTCGCCTCGATGACATCACCAAGCCGCTCGGCATTTCTGTCAAAGAGGTGGACTCGAACGGCTTCGACGGAGCACTCGTACGTCGGTCCTCGGGAGTAGGCGGTCGGATTCTGGTCAAACGAGGCATTCGGGAGCCTGGCCGAAAGCGGTTCACCGCGGCCCATGAAATCGGGCACTACCTTCTTCACAAAGACGCGGATAGCATGTCGTGCGGTGCGAAGGACATTGCGAACTGGACCAATTTTGAGGCCAATCCTGAGCACGAAGCGGACGAGTTCGCTTCGGAGCTCTTGCTTCCGAGCGCCGAGATGAAGGCTTCGATTGGAACACGATGGCCCTCGCTCAAACTTGTCAGCGATCTTGCCGCGGAGTTTGAAGCGAGCCTGACGGCCACGATCCGGAAATATTGTGAAGTTGCGACGCATAGCTGCGCTGGAGTCTGGGTACAAGGCTCGCGTGTCTGCTGGTTTTCCCCCTCTGGCAGTTTCCCGCACTGGATCAAAGTCGGCGAAGAGCTCGATGCTGGTCTCCTCGACTGCAACACGCCTATAGAGGAGATGACCGAAGTGAGAGCCTCGGAGTGGATTCCGGCTTTCTCCGAAGATAAGGAGTCAACGCTTCTCCAGGGATGTGTGAGAATGCCCACCTACCAAGGCTCCCTCGTTTTGCTCTGGGCAAATCGCTCGCTCAAACATCGAAGCGCAGAGGACGGGCTGCTCGAAGAGCTGGATACGAACCGGTTCGACAGCTATCGGCGTGCACGTTGGCCGGGCAAATAGCGAGGCCAGGCACCTCATGAGCGAGAACGCCGCAGACCTAGCAGGAGTGGAGCAACCACGGGCGTCGGACGGACCGCGCAGCTTGGGTCGCGAATTCGGTCAATCGCAAAGCGATTGAGACGTTTATTGCGCAAGAGCATGTAATGAAGCCGAAGTGATTTGAGAGGTTCTCTGTGATGACGAAGGGTGTCTACTCAACAAGTCATCCCAGATCAGCTCGGACACAATGCGGGGGGTAGTAACGAAAAACGAAGCAGTGTCCCCGAGGATGGAATCTTCAAAGCAGCCCGACTGGAGCTGGACCAACTCGGTGCTCTTGTCGGGTGCCTCACGTCTCGACTCCGAGGCCTGGGATTCCTGCAAGGCATCTCAAGGCAACGAGTACCATGAGCCTTTGCCGGTGCCATGTCGGGCGAGGTGGCGCTTCTCCACTAGGCTGCGGAAGTGGTCCTTCAACGTGTTGCGGCTGGTGCCGGTGGCGCGGATCATGTCGGCCATAGTGACGCGGCCATGCTGGCGAACGTAGTCGATAATCTGGGTGGCCAACTCGGGCAGGGCGGCAATCACGAGTCGTTCGCGTTCCACCTTCGTCGCCAGCCGTCGTTCCTGCTGCTGCAAGGCCCGCAGAAAATAGATCAGCCACGGCTGCCAGTTCGGCGCTGCGCTGCGAAGTGTGCCTTGCGTCTGGCGCAGTGCGAGGTAGTAGCCCTCTTTGCTGTTCTCGACCACGCTTTCGAGAGAACTGTAGGGCACATAGGCATACCCGGCCTTCAGCAAAAGGAGCGTGGTGAGCACACGGCTCAAGCGTCCGTTGCCGTCCTGGAATGGGTGGATCTCAAGAAGCACCACCGTAAAGATGGCGATGACGAGCAGCGGATGAAGCCGCTTAAGTTCCTGGGCCTCCCTTAACCAAGCGATAAGGTCGGCCATCAGCCGGGGCGTTTCAAAGGGCGACGCGGTCTCGAAGACAACGGCAATCTGCTGGCCGGCGTTGTCGAAGGCTGCGACACTGTTCGGCAGCGTCTTGTACTCGCCGCGGTGCCTGTCGTCCTTTTCGCTGTAGCGCAGAAGATCGCGGTGGAGCTGCTTGATGTGGTTTTCCGTGACCGGAATCTCCGGCCACGCATGGAAAATCGTCTCCATGACCTCGGCGTAACCAGCGACCTCCTGCTCGTCGCGGGTGGCGAAGGACTTGATCTCCAGATTGGCGAGCAGGCGCTCTACGTCGCGGTCGGATAGCTTGCTGCCCTCGATGCGCGTCGAGGAGCCGATGCTCTCAATCGTGGCCACCCAGCGCAGGGCACTCAGGCGTTCTGGCGCGAGGGTTCCCAGCGCGCGCCATGCGCCTTTGAACTCGTCGATCTCCGCGATGAGCGAGAGCACCTCAGGTGTAATCGGGATGTCGGCAGTCTCAAACATTGAGCCTCACCCCCATATATACACCCATAAGCACCCATAACTCCATTCAAGAGAATTCCGTCTACAAAGGATACGGCTTCTCCCTGTTTCCGGTCGCTTCATCGGCGATCCTGTCCATGAAGCTCCTAATTAAGTGATCTTCTGGATTGCGCTGTAAACCCATCCGGTCGCCGTCTCGGTAGTCCCTAGTCAGATTGCGCTACAGCATATTTGGCGACGAGGCCCTTGAGGATTTGAATAGCGCGCGTGTCTCCCTCCGGGAGGTACATGATTGGCCTGAGGAATTCCCTATGGGCCTTATCGGCGACGAAGCTGCTCAGGTCCATTGCTTGATTCTTCGTGGAGAATTTCTCGGCTATCCAGCTTAAGGAATCTGCTCCGGACTGTTCCGTGAGCCACTCCAGTTCCTCCAGATTCCAGATTTGATATTCGAATGCATCTATGCCATTCGCGCGCAATTCATCGCGAATGATGTTTCCCAATACCTCTGCCGCATTTGCCTGCGAAATATCGTCAAACAGGAGTAATACTGGGTAAAAGTGCTTCACGTTCGTATATTTGTCGAGGAGACTTTGGGGCAGCAACCGCGTTTGAATCGCCTGGAGTTTGTCATGTAGTTGAAATAATCCACGCCGATCTCTTGCGTCAGCGATCTGCTTTCGCACATCTGCAATGATGCTTTCAGGGGATGCTGTTCTCTTCGCATTCACATACAGGCCAGACAACTTGCATTCGATTAGTACTGCTGAGTCTCCCCGGATAACAGTGACATCATTTGTTTTGCCTCCCCAACCAAGTCGTCTCTCATCGTCCTCGGTCAATACCTCAGCATCTGGCATGGCCTCTGACAGCATCCGTTTCACATAGGATTCGTTGGACTTTGCAAACGGTGCGCGGAACTTGTCTCCGTCTTCATCGCAACATCTAAAGAACAGTCCTCGTGTAGCCGCGTATCCAATTAGCTGAGGATATGGACAATACAGCTCTTCCCCATGCCGAATGATTGGATACCTAAGAAGCGAGTTAATCTCGTATGGCTTTTCCGCGGCTGACTTCAATTCGAGTCTATTTTTGTGGAAAATGGTACGCTCTAGCCGGGTTGCGCAAAAAAGATTGAGTGCAACAGCCAATGTGTCTTCGTCCGCAATGCTTGCTACATCCCGATCTGTCTGCATCGAAAACTGTGTAAATCGCTGGAAGAGAGCCTTGGTTACATTGAAGAGATCATCGCATTTTACGGAAAACTTCTTCGGTGTGTAGGCGCTCATCTCATTGCCCGCCATCAGGCTGTTCATTCGAGAGAGCATGGGCAGAACGCGGGCCGGATGGATTACATGCGGAAGCTGCTGGTACGTGATACGCAACGCAAACGTGCCTGCGTAATCGTTGCGATCACTGTATGCGCTACTTTCCTCCGCAAGTTTCCATAGCTTCTTTAGTTTGTTTAGCGGTGCATCAATCGGAATCATCAGCTTTTGCTTGCGCTTGTTTGTGCCAAACATCGCTGTGTAGTTCGAGACGTAGGCCAACTCGAACGCGTTGAGCCAGCGCTTTTGAGGAATGTGGAAGTTGTTGTCGCTAAGCTCCTTGAACGCTGCGTGAATAGACGCGAAGCTACCAGGACTTGGAACGCTCTCGATTGCATACAGATACTGCTGAAATGCTATCCGAAGCTGCCTCGCATCTCCATCCGTATCCATAGCTTGTTTTGCTATTCCTTCGTCTTGAGTTTGGTGTCGTTCTCGCGGATAAACGTCTCGATCTCAGGAGCGGCGGCAAGAATGCGGAGCCACTGTTCCTTGTAGAGCGTGACGGGAAAACGGCCCATTCCATAGAGAGACACCGCACCCTTCTCGCTGACCTTGAGGCTCAGGCCGCCAGTGTTCTTGTTCTTGAGCTGAGCGTTCTCTGCCCGCAGACGCTCCAACTCAGCTTTCAATTCCGCTTCGCTCATCTTGTCTCTCCCAATCTGTCGATCGTTTCAACCGCTTCGTTGCTCACTGGCCGTGAGAAGCTCGAAGGTTCCGTCATCTTGGCCAGGAGCAACTCGATGCGCTCGACTTCGAGCCGCCGGAGTTTGGCGGTACTTGCCCACTGCTCCATCCGTTCGCTGTCAGAGGTGAACTCAGGGGACATTGCTACCCACCTGTTCTCGTTCTCGCGAGCAGCACGGAGTGCGGACTGGAGCGCGTCTGCGCTTTGTTCCTGTGGGCTATCCATCAGGATCAAGTTTACAGCCCCATTGTGGTTCTTCATCCGCAGTGGCCCACACTGCAATCGAACGCATCAAGGTTCCTGGTCCCCCCGCACCGAGTCAAAAACAATTGCGGAGCAGCCCGAGGGGTTCCGTGAAGAATTTCAAATGCTGTTGTAGAGCGGTGAGGCTGAAAGGAGTTAGCATCTTTGCATCTCCATGTCACCGCTCGAAGAAAGCTCGCTCGGCAAAACCGCTCTCATCGTCGGAGGCATGGGCCTTACAGCGCTTGTGGCCATGTCGGTCGCCAGCCCCTTCGCTGCCGCCACCATCGCCGTCGCTGGCCGCGTTCTTGGCCATAAGCTGGGCGACTCCGCCGCCGATCTCACTGGGGTGTTCGTCAACAAGCTCAACGACTACTTCTGGGACTCAGCCGCCGACCCGCTCATCGACGGCTTCCGTAAATCCCACCCCACCGTTGAAGACACCTATCGCCGCGCCTTCGAGCTAAGCCTCACCAGCCTCCATCCGGCCTACGAGAAGATCAAGGCAGAAAACCCATCGGCTGACTCCGAATACGACTGGTTCGGCAAATGGGACTTCGCCCTCAAGAACGGCATCCCTTTCGACGCGCATGGAATGAAGCTTCCCAAGACGAGCGCTGAGGCCGATGCCACCTTCAAAACCGCCATGGAACGGCTCGCCGCCATGGGTACAAAGCGGCGCGAAGGCAACCTCTCCATCACCACCATAGAGAGCGAACCCCTTCCCAAATCGCTTCTCAATCTCCTCAAAGAAGGCCTTCCCGGTAACTTCGATCAGTTCTTCCGCGACCTGCTCGTCAAGCCGGAAAATGCCACCGCACTCAATGAGGCAACACTCGACTTCCACAGCAACGTCCTCGTTAACCTCGCGGAACTCAAGGCGACGACAACCGCCACCCACAAAATGGTCGAGTTCCTCTACAACAAGGCCCTGGCCGAAGGAAAGACTCAGCCGCAAAGCGACCAGGCGAAAGACGCAGTGATCAATCGGCTGACAGAAGAGCTCGAAAAATACAAAGCTGCGCTCACTGCGCGCCCAGAATCGAAGGATTCGTCGGCAGAACAGGACGAGGCCTACAAGAAGGCCATCGGAGCCAACGACTTCGACGCAGCCCTCAGAATCAAGTCCGAGATGACGAAACAGAGCAGCTCAAACGCCGCGCGCGACCTCTTCGATCTCGGCAGAGTCCATGAGTTCCGCTTCGAATGGCCCCAGGCTCTCGATTGCTACCGCCAGGCCTGGCGGTTGAGTCACAACCGCGAGCACGGCTTCCAACTAGCCCGCCTAGAGCAGTTTCTCAATCATCACACCGAGGCCATCGCCGCATACGAGGCAGTCGTGCCACTTTATAGCGAGCCGGGGAGCCGCGCCCAGGTTCTCAATAACCTCGGGAACGTTTATACCGACACCCACCGTATTAAGGACGGCAACAGGGCCCTAAATGAGGCTGTCGCCACGTTCAGAGGATGCGCTCAGGAAAATCCAGACGTTTATTTGCCTCTGGTTGCGACAGGTTTGATTAACCTCGCTGGAAACTACTTTTCAGAAAACCGTTTGGACGACGCCGAAGGAGCCTGGAAGGAGGCGCTATCCGTTTACCAAACTCTCGCCCGGAGTAACCAAGAAGCAAACTTACCCCGAATCGCTGCGATCCTCAGCAATCTTGGCGCACTCTATTTCCGTCGCGGGCGTCTGAACGAAGCCGAAGCTGCGTGCGATGAAGCCGTGGTTATCCTTCGCAACCTCGCTAAAGATGGATCAGAGACACACCTTTCGGACCTAGCTATGGCGCTAGACAACCGCACCGGCCTTTATGCAGGCCGCGGTCAAATGAAGGAAGCCCGCTCTGCCCTAGGAGAAGCGATTAGTATCCTTCGGGAACTCGCCAAAGCGAATCCCGACTCTCGCCTGCCAGAACTAGCCAACGCGCTCAACAATCTGGTCCTCCTTGACTTTTTGGGGGGACGGCTTGAAGACGCAATAAACCACGCCGTTGAAGCCAGACGAATCCTGACGCCGATTTGGGAAATAAACCCCTCCGCCCATGGGGACCTCATGGCCAGGATCCACAGAAATCGCGCAGAGATCGCAGAGGCTGTCGCGAAGGCCACCAACCAGCCAACCACCGAAGCCTGCGCCCTCGCCCGCCGCGCACTCGCCGCCGCCCTCGACCCTGCCCTCAAGCAACAGATCCATCAGCTCATCGACCGCCTCTGCCCCGGCTCCTGATTTTCTTCTCGTCATGATTCTGCGTGATCTACGACGGGATGACAGAGCACCATTCATGTAGCTTGTTGCTGAAGGTCTTCTATCACGCACGTGCAAAAGCCGTAAGCGCATAAACTCGATAGAGCGCTCAAGCTGACTCATGCTCGCACCCGTGCAATGCGTTCAAGCCCGTCGGGTGGGCAAATCATGGCGCTCCTGCTCCAGGAGCGTCCTTCAGGGTGGGAAGACGGGCGCACGAAAAAATGGGGCCTGCCGAAGCAGACCCCAGAAGTGATTCTTGACCTCAAGCCGCTTTCTTGGTCTTTGGCTGTGTGGTCTTCCCTGCCGGCTTGGGTGCCAGCTTGGCTTTCTCCTTCGCGGCAAACTCCTGCTTGACCTTGAGGCTGATGGCGTCCACATCCACCTTGTAGGCTGTGGTGGCGTCGCGGAGAACCTGCGCCGCGTTCTGCCGGGTGGCCGCGTGGAGAATGGTGATCTCTACCAGCAAGCCGCTCAACGCTCCTTCCTCGGCACTTCGCAGATAAGCCGTAAACAGCTTCCCGATAGAGTCGCTGTCCTTCGCTTTCTTGATGCCACGTTGACGGGCGACAATCTCCAAGCGGCGCTCGTCCAGCAATGCCGCCAACCGCTCGACCACAAAAAGCAGGTCGCGCTTCATCAATCGCACTGGAACGGCTGCGACTACTGCGGCCAGTGTGCGGAGTCCGGTCGCCTGTGCGAGTGCTTCCTCGCGGCGGCGCTTCTGTTCGTCGGCGTTGCCTTTGGGATCGCGCATGGCGGACTGCTTTTTGGCATGATGCACCGGGCAATCTGCCTGAGTGCAAACCTTGCGGAGTTCACCCTTCTCGCTGCCTTCGGAGACAATGGCCTCGGTGGTGTACTTGCACGTCTTGAACTCCGGGCGGGTCGCCTCTTCTTTCGTCCTGGGCTTCTCCTGCCGGACTTCGACATACTTGTTGCGCGGAATGGTGGTGCTGCCTTCCTGCTGCTTGCCATAGCCTGTGCTGATTTGTACCAGCTTCGGTTTCGCTGCGATGCTCTGGCGAACATAGCTTTCCAGTTTCGCCGCGTAGCATTTTGGGTCCGAGCATGAATTCGGATGGGCCGTTCCCATGTCGGCGAAGAGCAACGTATTGTGTCCGGTGCGTTTCGGGCATTCGATGCAAGAGCCCGCCTCTGATACAAGCTGCGCGTCTTCTTTCGAGAACGGCGCGGTAGCGAGTTCCAAAAGGATGTTGTGCTCAATCCACTGCTGAAGGTGGCGCAAGGGTAACAGGATACGCTTGGTTTTGTTGCCGCTGCCGTACTGCTCCTGATAGCAAGCGGTGAGGGCCTCTTCCTGCTGTGCGGGTTGCAACTTCGCCAGCAAGAGCGCGTGTCCGGTGCCGATCTCATCGCGGTAAAATGCTTCGACTACCACGGGCGCAAGCTCGGTCAATTTCAAACGAGCGACGACAAACGCGGGTGTCTTTCCAGTGCGAACAGAGATTTGCTCAATGGAATATTTCGGCTCTTCCAAGTTGAGAAGAGCGCGAAAGCCGTTGGCCTCCTCCATCGGATGCACATCGGCGCGAATCAAATTTTCGACTAGCTGCGCTTCAAGTGCCTCCGCGTCGGTTAGGTTGACGATGCGAACCGGCACAGTTTCGGCCTCGGCCATCTGCGCGGCACGGTAGCGCCGCGCTCCGGCAACAATCTCGAAGCCGCGTTCAGTCAAAGGCCGCACAAGCAAGGGCGAGAGAACTCCTTGAACGCGAATACTCTCAGCAAGCTCTTTGAGGGCGGCATTCTCAAAGATGCGGCGGGGGTTGGTGGTGGACTCGGTGAGGACGGCAAGGGGAAGGTCGCGATATTCGGTCGTGGTGTTCGGGTTCATGTCTGCTCTCCTTGAGCGGGTTGGTGTTCCGGTGATGGTGGAGCGGACGGCATGAGGCCGCCCGCCGCTGAAAAGAGTTGGCTAGCTGGCTTTCGCCAGTTCCGACTCTTCCTCCTGCATCTGTTCCGCTGCGGGTGTTTCGAGTGCGGAGAGAATGACGGCAGAGGTCCGCTGAATAACTTCCAAGCTCTCGGCCAAAAGTGCCGCGTTGCCGTGGTACAGGTGGATGTAATCCGCCGATACCTGGCCGGTGTTGAGGCCGATGGCTTTTCCGACTACAAAGGCGATTGCCTCGGCTTCGGTTTCGCGTACCGTCTTGGTGGTTGCGGTCCGCCGCTCTGCCTTGTGCAACATCTCGTGCGAGAGTTCATGCACAAGGGTTGAGAACTCCTCGGCTTCGGACTGGCCGGGAAGCAAAGCGATCTTTCCGCCGTAGCTCACTCCCAAGGCCGGGGCGATAGACTCCTTGAACTCAATCTCGATTCCCTGAGCGGTAATGAATTCGATCAGCCGTTCCCGCCGTTCGCCAACATCGCCGCACACTTTGGTTGAAAGTTCGGGAAGCTCTTCGCCATCGGTCTGGCTCACATCGAAAACATAGGCCGAACGGAATCCAACCAAAACGGCTTGATTCTGTGTGCGGATGTCCTTCTCGGCCTCTGCGTCCTTCTTGCGCTTGATGCCAATCACCGGAGCAAGAATGCGGATGCCGCGCTCTCCCTTCCTCACTCTCCGTTTAAGCTGGTTCCACGCATACAGGCCAGCAACGCGGGTTGCATCCGGCTTCTGGCGTGCAATCTCCAAGATGTTGCCAAACGAGTACTTGTGAAATCTGCCCATCGCGGTTAGATAGGCTGTGAGTCCTTCGCTGTGTCCCTGCTCTAGTTGCTCGATCAGGGCTTGCACGTTGGCCGCGATTACTTCTTTCGCGGTCTGCTTCTGCTGCGGCTGGTTGGAAATCGGTGTGGGCGAGTTGACGGTGTTTGCGGAGTTGATGGCTACGGTCTGCATGGGTGTTGCTCCTTTGTCTTTGCTTTTGAATGGCCGTGCTGTTGTTGTTCACACAACAACGCCTTGGCCCAGGCCCACGCCTGCGGGGGTAGCAACTGCAAGCCGAGGGGTATCCCCACCCTTGCAACGAGAGCGCAGCGGAAGTGGAAAGGGCGTAGCGCAGCGGAGGTCTGCACAAGCGCAGCGCGGAAGATTGGGGAGTGGCTTGCGGGCGCGAGTGGGCAGAGCCCCTTAGGAAGGGCTTCTAAAGGGAAGGCGTTGCGGACAGGACACAGGTCCGCTAGAGGGGTAGCGCAAGACGTGCCGTTTTTCACTGCGGCGCGCCTGAAGCGTAGGGCAGGAGCCCTCACTGAAACGGGAAGAAGTTATAAAAATGAAGATGATTTTCTGGTCGCGATACGCCCTACCAAAATCCTAGAATGCATCTCTGACGGCCCATTTCTGACAGCCCATTACGGGCAGTATTTCCGCCCCGAAAAACACCCCGAATTGTCTATAACCCTCGTATAATCAGAACAGTGGCATTGACATGAGGGTGAACGTTCTATGACCCGACGCACGCTAGCTTCTAAGATCGCCAAACTGCCTGCAACGCTGCCAATTACAACCGCATTTGAACGCGAATTGAGAAAGCTCCGCACTTGGGGCACCACTTCCGTTTGGTATTCGACTCAAAAAGAGCACTGGCTAGGGTGGCTAAAGGGATATGGCGGACCTGGCTATTACGAACGGAAGAATTGGAATCGTGACGCAGAATTTGTCTACA
>Ga0302320_10014907_pt1 | contig 16020 bp, 13 predicted proteins | sample Bog_T0_3_FD_202130 | JGI IMG/M metagenome (GOLD analysis project Ga0302320, IMG submission 202130) | Peat permafrost microbial communities from Stordalen Mire near Abisko, Sweden - Bog_T0_3 | ecosystem: Environmental > Terrestrial > Soil > Wetlands > Peat | place: Sweden: Abisko, Stordalen Mire... | reverse complement strand
TACGAAAACGGCGAGGTGGCGAGCCGGACGGCAGTCGAGGAAGCTTTGCGCGAGTTTCAGAAGGGGCCGGCCCCGACCAAGCCGTATGAGCTGCTGCGCCGGATGTTCTCCACCGCCTGCGTCCGGGTCCATGACACCGCCGTGACCCAGTACCAGGGCCGGACCATGGCCACGACCCTCGTCGGTTCGATTTTCCGCAATTCGATGGTGTGTGTGGCCAATGTCGGCGACTCCCGGACTTATTTTATTCGCCAGAAGACGATCCGGCGGCTGACGACCGACCACATTTCCACCGCGTTGCCGGTCCGGCTCGGACTGATGCTGGAGCGCCAGGCCATGGCCAGTCCCAAGCGCAGCCAGCTCACCCGCAGCGTGGGCGCCGAACCCTTCTGCCAGCCTTCATTTGCGACTCAGTTTCTGCGCCACGGCGATTTTGTGCTGCAGTGCACCGACGGGTTGCACGCCTACGTCCTCGATCAGGAGATGTGTGAAATTGTGACGCAGCACCATGCCTACGACGCCTGCAAGGCGCTGGTGGCTCTGGCCAGCAAGCGCGGCTCCGACGACAACATTTCCCTGCAATTGATTGAGGTTCGGGACTGGGAAAAGCTGACGCAGAGTGCCCCGGCCCGCGTTCCGGCCGGCGAGGCGGCCAAGCCCAAGCCGGCCCATCCGACCGCGGCGGCCGGGACGGGCGAACTGGCCGTGGGCCGGCTCCTGGACGACCGCTTTGAGCTCACCGATTTGGTGGCCCGAAGCAATATGGCTTCGATTTTCAAGGCGCGAGACCGGGTGACCGGCCAGGAGATGGCGATCAAGGTGCCGATGATGTCGATGGAGAGCGATGTGGCGGGCTTTGAGCGCTTTCAGCGGGAGGAGGAGATCGGGGCCCGTCTCAACCACCCCGGCATCCTCAAGGTGATCAAGACCGACCGGCCCAAGAGCCGGCCCTACTTGGTGATGGAGTTTCTGGATGGCAGCACCTTGGCCGAGATCCTGGCCAAACGGAAGCCGCTGCCGGAAGGGGAGGCCCGAGCCTTTGCCAGCCGCATTTGCGAGGCCTTGGAGTATCTCCACACCAACGGCATCACCCACCGCGACCTCAAGCCGCAGAATATCATGGTCTGCCGGGATGGCTCCCTGCGGCTATTCGATTTCGGCATCGCCCGGGTGGAAAAGGCGCGCCGCCTGACATTTGTCGGGCTCACGCCGGCCCTGGGCACACCCGATTATATTTCGCCGGAGCAGGTCAAAGGCAAGCGGGGCGATCATCGCAGCGATATCTACAGCCTAGGCGCCATCCTCTACGAGATGGTGACGGGCGTGACCCCGTTCGAGGGCGAGAGCCCGTACGTGGTCATGAACGCCCGCGTCACAGGGGATCCGCCCGCGCCCCGCAAATTGGCGCCCGAGCTGCACCCAGCGCTGGAGGAAATCATCCTGCATGCGCTGGAGCGCAATCCCGCCGACCGTTACCAGTCCGCCGGGGTCATGAAGCGGGAACTCGATAATCTCGATCTGGTCGTGCTCACCCATCGGGACCAGCGCCTGCGCGCGCCGCAACCCTGGAAAAGCCGCAGCCGGCTTTGGATTCTGATCGTGGGAATTGTCCTCGCGCAGGTCGCGATCTTTTTTGCCCTTTTCCTCCTGCTTCGTCGTCATCACTAGGCGAGTGGGCGCACCGGCGGAAATGCCATTGCGGCGCTAGGGGGCCGGTTATAAACGAAGGGACCATGACTTCCCCTGTGCTTGGTTTCTGCTCCCTCCTCGCCCGTTGGCGGACCGTCCTTTATTCGGTCTTGTTGCTCGTCAGCGGCGGGCCGCTTCTGGCTTCCGAGCGCATCTTCGTCCTGCAGGACTCCACCCACCTCCGGCAGTACCGGATCGATTTTGAGGGACCCGTTTCCATGGTCCATCCCTACGCCGCCCCGCCGGCGCAGAATACTCTCGAAGCCAGCTATTCGAATTCGGATTTTTTCCAGGCCTTCCCGGCGGCCACGATCGAAATGAAAAGCGGCAACATTCTCAGCACCTATGATGGGAACAAAAAATTGCTGGCGCGATTTCATTATGACCCGGCGAGCAATCGGCTTCAGGCCTACCAGGGCAATCCGGGGAGTCCGGCCAGCCCCCAAGGCCGGATCCTGGAAAGCCCTAATCTGGCGGAGAATTTCCGGGCCGAAGACTCGCTCTATGGCCGCACTAAAAAGAACAACTACCGCGCGAGCCTCTTGCTGGAAAAAGTCCGCCGTTCGGCCGGACCGGACGCGCCGGTTCTTTTCGTGTTGGACGGCCAAGTCTTCAGCCTTAGCGGCGACCATATTAGCCGGTGGACGCGGAGCGACGGCGCGCTGCTGCCGGCTCCGGAATTGGCTTTGACCCTTCCCGGCAGCCAGCTCACGGCCGTGGCGGTGAGCCCCTGGGACGAGGGTTTTATTTCCGACCCCGCCCGCCCTGCCATTCAACGGGTGCTGATCCACGACGGCGCGCTCATGTCCAATGGCACGATCCAGGATCCGAATCTGCGCCGCCCCGGAGGACTGGCCTTTGACCCTGACGGTGAACTGTTCGTGGCCAATTCGGGCGGCGGTCCGTTCGGAGTCCTGCGCTTCCAGCTGGTTCTCGACAACTTTGTCTCCTGGCGCGCGGTGGAGGAGGGCGGGCTGAGCCTTCCGGGCGGCGCCCTCGATGTCGCCCTGGTCCGGCCGGTCGGTTACGTGCTTTCCGAGAAGGAAAAACCCCTGGTCAAAGCGGTCGGCACCGGGCCCCATCATGGCATCGCCCAATCGCTCCTAGTCTATCCCTCGGTTAATTCCCAGGCGGCCGTCTTGGCCTTGGTCGAGTATGAAGCGGGCGGCTTCACCGCGGTTCATCTGCATCCCCAAATGGAGCAGATGGAAATCGTCATTGCCGGCCGGGCCCTCTGGGAAGTCGGGGAGATGGAGCGCGAGGTCGGCCCGGGCGATGTCATCTACTGCCCGCGCAATGTGAAACATGGCTATAAAGTTTTGGGCGATTCCCCTTTCAAGTTTTACCAGATCGAGTGGCCGGGCCCGGGACTGTACCAGAGCAATTGATCGCAGAACGTCACGACGCTGCCCCGGACCGTCGACCCCCTTAATCCAATCGCCCTTCAGCGCGGACGCCGGGCGACGAAATTCTCCAGATTGTGCTGGGTCGGCTCGCGCCGGGCGAGCCGGCTGAACTGAAACCCAGAGGCGCGGAGGATCGCCTTGGTCGCCGTTTCCTCCGTGGGTGAGTCCTCAAAAACAATCGTGTGCAATGCGCGATCGGCCAAAACCGCGGGCATGCCCTCCAGCACCTGCGCCTCATTGCCCTCGACGTCGAGTTTGACAACATGGGGCTGCCGGATCGCTCCGTTGCCCACCGCCTCGTCGCCCCGGAGGGTGGCGACCTCGATGCTGGCCAGGTGGGGATCGGCGTCCCAGTTGTGAAGCCCGGAACGACCGACATTGCCGGCATAAACGAAGAATTTCGCGCGACCGGTGCGGGTGTCGAGCGCCACCTCTTGGACCGCGACCGCGACGCCATTGGCGGCCGCCGCCGCTTGGATCAGCCCAGCCATCTGGGGGTTCGGCTCGAAAGCGTAGACCCGGGCATCTCGGCGCGCGTGCGCGATGGTCAGAGCATGGAGCCCCAAATTGGAGCCGACGTCCCAGAACACCTCGCCCGGGCCCAGATGGACGCGAATCGCGTCCAATACCTCCTCTTCATAGTAGCCGTGGCGCAGCACGATGGCGTCGATATATTCGCCCGGATCGAGCTGGAGACCGATACCATGCTTGGTCTTCAGCTGCAGGCGCCGGCGCCGGCAGACCAGGGTGTGAAAGCGCGTTGATCCCCGCAGGTTGTGCCTGAATAAGAACGCCGCCATCTGGTCGATAATTCTCATCGCCACCGGGTCTGGTTGGTTATCGCCGCCTGCGCCATCCGCATGTCGCAACCCTGACCGGGTCCGAGCCCGACGCGAGATCGGCCCGGTCGCGCCCTCGCGGCCCAAGCCAGCGTGGCCTCCGCCATGGCAGGGGATCCTTTCTCACATCCCCGGAAACCCGCCCTTGCCCTTCATCATCTCCATCTGGCGCATCATTTTTTTCATGCCGCCGCCGCCGCCCTTCATCATTTTCATCATCTTCTGCATTTGCTGATACTGTTTCATCAGCGAATTGACATCGGCGATCTTGACCCCCGAACCCTGGGCGATGCGCTGGCGGCGGCTCCCGTTCAGGATATCCGGTTTGCGCCGCTCCTGGGTGGTCATAGACTTGATAATCGCCTCCGTCCGGGCCATCTGCGCTTCTGCCCCGTCGTCTAACTTTACGCCGCTCATGCCCGGCATCATGCCGAGGATGCTCTGCATCGAACCCAGCTTTTTGATCTGTTGCAGCTGGGCTAAAAAATCCTCCAGAGTGAAATCCGCCTTGCGGAGCTTCTCCGCCATCTTTTCCGCCTCATTCTGGTCGATGTTCTCCTGCGCCTTCTCCACCAGCGAGACGATGTCGCCCATGCCGAGGATGCGGGAGGCGAGCCGGTCGGGATGAAAGACATCGAAGTCCGCGGTCGTTTCGCCCGTACCGACGAACTTGATCGGCACGCCCGTGATGGCCTTGATCGAAAGGGCGGCGCCGCCGCGGGCGTCGCCATCGAGCTTGGTCAGCACCAGGCCGGTCAGGGCCAAGGCGGAATGGAAGGCTTTGGCGACATTGACCGCCTCCTGTCCCAGGGCGCCGTCGGCCACGAGCAGGATCTCGTCGGGTTGCACGGCCGCCCGCAGTTTTTTCACTTCCTCGATCAGGCCTTCGTCGATCTGCAGGCGCCCCGCGGTATCGAAGATGATGGCGTCGGCGCCGGCCTCGCGGGCCTGGCCCAGGGCCGCGAGACCCAGGGCGGGGACATCGCGGGAAAGCCGGTCGGCGTAAAAGCCCAGCTCCTCCTGCTTGGCCAGGATCTCAAGCTGGTCGATGGCCGCCGGCCGGTAAATGTCGCAGGCCACCAGCCAGGGCCGGTAGCCGCGTTTTTTCAGCAGCTTGCCGAGTTTGGCCGCTGAGGTCGTTTTACCGGATCCATGGAGGCCGACGAGAAGGATTTTGAGCGGCCGGGCCGTGCTGAGAGCGGTGGCGCCTTCGCCCAGCAGCCGGACGAGCTCGTCGTGGATGATCTTGACCACCTGCTGACCAGGGCTGACGCCCTTGAGGACATCCTGGCCCTGGCACTTGGCCTGGACGCTTTCGACGAACTCGCGGGCGACCTTGAAGTGGACGTCGGCCGCCAGGAGGGCGGTGCGCACCTCCTGGAGGGCCTCGGCCATGTTGGCTTCGCTCAGGGCGCCCACCCCGCGGAGGTGGCGCATGGCCTGGCTGAGTTTGTCGGTCAGGGATTCGAACATCGGAAAGGTAAAGCCTAGCAGAATCGCGTCGGCGCGCCAGCGTTCGTTTTCCTCGCCTATTTTGGTGTGGCCAAGGGGGGTGCGCCTCTGAGAAGCTCGGAGCTCCATGAACCCTGTTCTCAAGCTCCTTGTCGAGGGCCGCCATTTTACCACCGCGCAGATGGCGCAGGTGGCTGGCATACCCGAAGCCGAGGTGGAGCGGCAGCTGGAACAGCTGAAAAAGGACCGGATCTTCCTCGGCTGGCGCCCGGTTCTGGATCTTTCCCGCGAAGCGGCCGGAGCTGTCCGGGCCGTCATCGAGGTCAAGATCACCCCGGAGCGCGGCGGCGGCTTCAACCGCCTCGCCGATCGGCTGAGCCGGTTTGACGAGGTCGAATCCTGCTACTTGGTTTCCGGGGGCTACGATCTGCTGATTTTCGTCTCCGGAGCGAGTTTGCAGAAAGTGGCGAGCTTCGTCTCGGAGAAGCTCTCGACCATCGAGGGCGTCCTCTCCACCAGCACCCATTTCATGCTGCGTTCCTATAAGGAGGGCGGTTACATGATCGAGGCTCCGGCCGAAAGCTCCGAACGCCTGAAGGTCGCCCCCTAACCCGGTTCGGTCGGCCGAAGCCGCGCGCGTCCCGTGCGGGACGCCGTCCTCCGCCCGTCCTCCCGCCCATGGCCAACCAACGCTACATCGCCCGCCACGTCGTCGATTTGCCCAAATCGGGGATCCGCGACTTTTTCGAGATCGTGGCGAAGATGCGCGACGTCATCTCGCTCGGCATCGGCGAGCCCGACTTCGACACCCCCTGGCATATCCGCGAGGCGGCGATCTACGCCCTGGAGAAGGGCAAAACCCACTATACGTCTAATCTGGGCCTGCTGGAGCTGCGCAAGGCCGTTAGCCGCTACGTGGCCAAGCACTACGCCATCGACTACCGGCCGGATAACGAGGTGATTATTACGGTGGGCGTCTCCGAGGCGATCGATCTGGCGCTGCGCGCCCTGATCGACCCTGGCGACGGCGTCCTCTACCACGAACCCTGCTACGTCTCCTATCATCCCAGCGTCACCCTGGCCCATGGCGTCGCCATTCCCGTCCCGACCCGGGTGGCGGACGGCTTCTCCCTCAATGTCGAGGACCTGGCCAAAGCCTGGAAGCCGGGCTGCAAGGTGCTGATGATGAATCTGCCCTGCAATCCGACCGGGGGCACTTGCGACCGCGCCCGCTTGGAGAAGATCGCCCGTTTTGCGGTGGAAAAGGACCTGATCGTCCTGAGCGACGAGATCTATTCGGAGCTGGTCTACGGCCACACCCACACCAGCATCGCCGCGCTGCCAGGCATGAAGGAACGGACCATCTTCCTCCACGGCTTTTCCAAGGCCTTCGCCATGACGGGATTTCGCATCGGCTACGCCTGCGGCCCGGCCGAACTGATCGAGGCGATGATGAAGGTGCACCAATACTCTATGCTCTGCGCTCCCATCCTCTCCCAGGAGGCAGCGCTCGAAGCCCTGACTCACGGTGAATCCGATATCGAGGCGATGCGTGAGCATTACCTCCGGCGCCGCGACCTGGTCGTGCGCCGCTTCAACGCGGCTGGCCTGAAGTGCCATTCGCCGGGCGGGGCCTTCTATGCCTTTCCCAGCGTCGCCGCCCTGGGCAAAACCGACCGGGAGTTCGCCTACGGACTGCTGGAGGCGGAGTCCGTCGCCGTCGTCCCTGGCAGCGCCTTCGGCGCGAGCGGCCAGGGCTTCGTCCGGGCCAGTTTCGCCACCGGCTACGAGCAACTGCTCGAAGCCTGCGACCGCATCGATCGCTACGTGCAAACGCTGGCCAAAGGCAAAGGGCTCCATGTCTAGGATCGTCGCCATCGTCGGCCGCCCCAACGTGGGCAAGAGCCGCCTGTTCAATCGCCTGGCCCGGCGCCGCATTTCCATTGTCCACGATCAGGCGGGCATCACCCGCGATGTCATTTCGGTGGAAGTGGCCGACGGCGGCTACACCCTCCTCGACACCAGCGGCCTGGGCCTGAAGGAAGGCGACACCTCGGCCGACCTGATCAAGGCCTCCGAAGCCCAAGTCGGCTTCGCCATCGATACGGCCGACTTGATCATCTTCTTAGTCGACGGCCGGGAGGGCATCACCGGCCTGGACGACCGCATCGCCGCCCGGCTGCGGCGCAGCCGCAAAGCGGTCCTCCTGGTGCTGAACAAGGCCGACTTTGACAATGTCCCGGTCGACCTGGAGGGCGCTCATCGCCTCGGCCTCGGCGAGCCGCTGCCGGTGTCGGCCGAACACGGCCGGGGCGAGGAGGCCCTGCGCGATGCCATTATCGCTCGTCTCGGTCCGGGGCCGGTTGCTCCCGAAGCCTCGACCGCCTTTAAGACCGCGGCCGATCCCCTCTGCGTTTGTTTCATCGGCCGACCGAACGTGGGCAAATCCTCGCTGGCCAACCGGCTGCTGGGGAGCGACCGCATTGTGGTCAGCCCGATCGCCGGCACCACCCGGGATCCGATCGAATTGCCCTTCGAATACCGGGGCCGCGACGGCAAACCCTATTCCTTCCGCCTGATCGACACGGCCGGGGTCAAGCCCGCGGCCAAGCTGGCTTCGCCGATCGAATATTTCTCCCGTCTGCGCGCCCTGGATGCGATTCAACGGGCGGATGTCGTCTTCCTGGTGATCGACGCCGTTGAAGGCGTGACTCAGCAGGATAAGGCGATCGCGGGCGAGGCGGTCAAGGAGCGCAAGCCGATCGTGATCGTGGTCAACAAATGGGACCTGGTGCGCAAGCGTTTCGCCAGCGGGGAGGCCGCCTCCGGCTTCGAGACCGAGCGCGACTACCGCAAAAAGTACGAGAAGGCACTCTTCGACAAGCTCTTCTTCACCCCGGGCGCTCCGCTCGTCTTTGTTTCGGCGTTGAGCGGCTACGAGGTCGATCGGATGCTCAACGCCGCCGTCCAGCTCAACCGGACCCTGGATAAGAAATTGCCGACGGCGAAACTCAATCAGGAGCTGATCTTTCTGACCGAACGGACCCCGCCGCCGGCGATCCGCGCGCAGCGCTTCCGCATTTACTACGCCACCCAAACCGGCAACCGGCCGTTCCGGCTCCGGCTCTTCTGCAATCGCGAGGAGAAATTGACCGAGTCCTACCGGCGCTATCTCGAGGCCGGCCTGATCGACAAATTCAGTCTGGCGGGCTGCCCGATCTACTTCGAGCTCACGGGCAAAGTCCGGGACCCGAAGTAATCATGCGCCTGATTTTCCTCGGGTCAGATCCGATCGCCCTCCCGGTCCTGGATTGGCTGGCCGGGGAAGGGAAGGGGATCGCGCAGGTTGTCGGGGTTTTCACCGGCCCCGACCGCCCGGCCGGCCGCGGCCAGCAGTCGCGGGTCAATGCCATCAAGGGATGGGCGCAAACCCAGGGGCTGCCGGTGTACCAGCCGGAAAAGCTCACGGAAGCCGATCGAGATCAGGTGGTGGCTCTGGCCGCCGACCTCTGCCTGGTCTTTGCCTACGGGCAGATCCTCCGCGAGGCCTTTATCGCCGCTCCGCGCCGGGCGACCCTCAATCTCCATGCTTCGCTCCTGCCCCACTACCGCGGGGCCTCGCCGATCCAAAGCGCGGTGGCGGCCGGGGAACGCCGGACCGGCGTTTCCCTGATGAAGATCGTGCGCGAACTCGACGCCGGCCCGGTGGCGGACCAGGTGGAAGTTCCCATCGGGCCCCTCGACACCGCCCGGGAAGTGGAGGCGGCCGTGGCCGCGGCCTGCCCGGCTTTGCTGGCCCGCACGCTGCCGCGCTTGGCCCGAGGCGAACTCGTTTTCGTCGAACAAGTCCACGCCGAGGCGAGCTTTTGCCGGCGGCTGCGCAAGGAGGACGGCCGGCTGGATTGGTACGCCCCGGCCGCCGCCCTGGCGGCTCTAATCAACGGGCTATTTCCCTGGCCGGCCTGTGCCATCGAGGTCGGCGGCCAGCGCATCAAACTCGGTTTGGCCGAGGCGGCGGAGGGCGAAGGTCCGAACTCGGGCGAAGTCGTCGGCCAGGATGACGGCGGTCTGCTGGTGCAGGCCGGCCGGGGTCGGGTGCGCCTGCGCCGGCTGCAGCGGGAGGGTGGCCGGATGCTGCCGGCGGGGGATTTTCTGCGGGGCTTTCCCATTCCGCTCGGCACCCGTCTGGCGTCCACCGCGATGGCGCCCCTGGTCGGCCCGCGCCCGCTGCGCTGAGCGTCCGCTGACATGCCGCTTGTTTTCGGACGGGGATTTGGCAAGCATCCCCCCATGGTACGATTGCGATGGCTGCTCCCCGGGCTTCTCCTGGCGACAACCGCGGGCGCCCAGCCGGCCCCGACCCAAATCGATCTGGAGAATCTGCGCGAAGACGTCCGCGGCTTGAGCCAGCGGGTGGGCGAATTGACCCTTCGGGTCGAGCAGCTGGAAGCGGAGAATGCGCAATTGAAGGAAAAGGCCCATGCCTCCGGCTCGGCCGGAGTGACGTTCGTCCAGTTGAACGAGGCGATCGCGAACCTGAATCGCGCCATCGCCGCCTCGCGGGAGGACATCCTGCGCCAGGTGGAGATGGACCGCCATGGGCATAGCAGCGCGCCCGCGGCGGAGGCTCCGGCCCGGACTTCGACAGCCCGCAGCACCGGGACGGGAAATTTTAGCGACAACTTCCCCAAGGAAGGCGAAAACTACACCGTGCAACACGGCGACACCATCGCCTCCATCGCCAAGAAGACGGGGGCCAAGGTCCAGGATATCATCAATGCCAACAAGCTGACCGATCCGGCCCACATCCGTTCGGGCCAGAATCTTTTCATACCCGGAGGAAAATAGAATCACGATGTCGTCCGCCCCCAAATCCCGTCTCGGCCGCGGCCTCAGTGGCCTTATTTCGGCCGCCAAGCCCGCTCCGGCCCCTCCCGCTTCCACCGCCGCCGCGGCGGCCGCCCCCGTCGCCACCCCCGGGCTGACCGGCTACCAGGAAATCAGCGTCGAACTGATCGAGGCCAGCCCCTACCAAGCCCGGCGCGAGATCCTGCCCGAGCAGCTGAGCGAGCTGGTCGAGAGCATCCGCAGCGAAGGCCTGCTCCAGCCCATCGTGGTGCGCCGCCACGGCGAAAAATTCCAGCTGATCGCCGGTGAGCGCCGCTGGCGCGCTTTCCAGCAGCTCAAGCTCAAGGCCATCCCGGCGCGGATCGCGGAGGCAAGCGACGCCTCTTCGGCCACCCTCGGCCTGATCGAAAACCTCCAGCGGGAGGGCTTGGATCCGATCGACGAGGCCCGCGGCTATGCCAGCTTGATCCGGGATTTCGACCTGACGCAGGAAACCGCAGCCGAGCGGGTGGGCAAAAGCCGCGCCTCGGTCGCCAATTCGCTTCGGCTCCTTTCCTTGGCGGTCGAACTGCAGGGCTACGTCTCCAAGGGCCTTTTGAGCACCGGCCACGCCAAGGTCCTGCTCGGCTTGGATGACGCCTCCCATCGCCTCCTCCTGGCCCGCCGCATCATCGGCGAGGGCCTGAGTGTCCGGGCGAGCGAGAAGCTGATCAAGGAGGCCGGATCCGGCGGCACGGACAAGCCCGTGGCGCGCCGCCGCCCCTCCTTGCAGTCGGCCGATGCCGCCACCGTCCAGGGCATCGAAAAGAAGCTTACTTCCCGCCTGGGGGCCCGGGTGGCGGTGTTTCACTCGGCGAAGAAAGGCCGCATCGTCATCGAATACCGCGGCAACGAGGATTTGCAGCGCATCCTGGAGAAAATCGGAGTGGAGATCGGGTAACGGCGTCAACGGCAGCCCTTTGCCCATTGGTCGCGGCCTTGAAATCGTTTTCCCCGTGAAATACGACCCCCGGGGCTGTCTGTATTTGGCCGGCGGCCTGGCTCTGGCCCTGCTCATCCCCGTCGCCGTGGGCGCCGGCGGCCTCACCTTCGCCCGCATCCTCGCGGTCAGCACAATCTCAATCTTGGCGATCCTGCTGGGCCGGCCCCTCGGGATCGTCCTGCGCCTGCCGCGGAAGCCCGGTTTCATCAGCGCCTTTGAAATCGTGGCGGGCTTCGCCGGCCTGAGCCTGCTCCACCTGGCTTTCACGGTCGGACTGAAACTGACCTGGGCGCCGGCCTTCGGGCTGTCCGCGGCGGTCACGACCGTTTTTTTCCTTATCCGCGGCCGGCTGCCCCCGGCGCCTTCGCCCGGACAAGCGCCGGAGCGGTGGCCGTATGCCGACTTCGTTCTCCTGCTGGCCCTGGCCCTCGCCTCCACCCTGTGGTCCATCGAAACCGTCACGGCGCTGCGCGCGGCCCAGGCCACCGGCATATTTCCCGCCTGGCCTGACTTTTTCCTCCACGCCTCTCAGATCCACTACCTGGAAGCGTACCCCTGGTTTCACGGCGGATCGACCTATGTCGGCGGGACACGCCACGGCCTTTACCATGAGGGCAGCTATGCGCTGGCGGCCGTTTACGCCGGATGGACGGGGGAATCAGCGCTGCAATCGGCGACCATTTTCTGGCTGCCGGCGGGGCTGGTCCTGATGGGCATGGGCGCGTACGGGTTCGCCAGCGCGCTGGGCGGGCGCCTGGCCGGTGCGGCGGCGGCCCTGGCGCTATTCTTGATCCCGGATGCGTCCCACTATGGCGTGGCCAACAGTTTTTTCAGCTTTCACTGGGCTTTGGAGGTTTTTCCCGCTTCCGGCTACGGGATCGCGCTCGCCTTCCTGGCCTTCGCAATTTTTGCGCTAGGCCTGCCCGCCGCCCGCACCGACTGGCTGCTGGCCGGCGGGGGACTGGCGGTCCTTTCCGGGTGCTTCAAGATGCAGACGGCCGCTCCGGCGGTGCTGCTCCTGGCGGTGTTTTTCTTCGCGACCTGGAATCCCGCCCAGCGCTGGCGCTATTGGGCGGCGGTCAGCGTCGCGGTCTTCCTGGTCGGGGTCGGGGTGATGCTTTCCGAACACATTGGGACGGCTCCGCATTTTCTCAGCGGGCGCTACGAGCCGATGAAATTCTTCGCTTTCGCCCACGCCAACTCCGCCCCGGCCTTCGCCCGTCTCTACGAAGAGGGGACGGCCGGCTGGGCCCCCTGGCTGCGGGGCATGGTCGGGACCGGCCTGCTCCTGGCCGCCGCCTTTGGGGCGGTCTTGCCCGCCTGGCTCGTGCTCACCCTGTTCTTCCGCCGGCCGCAGCGGCCGTGGCAGGTCCGGTGGCTCCCCATCGCCCTGGTGGGAGCTTACCTCGCGACCATGTTCCTCGTTCCCACCACCGCACCGGGGGACTACACGGAGTTCGCCCACCGTCCGTTCGTGTTAATCTACGCCGTCCTGCTGGCCAGCTTGGCGGCCGAGTCGTTCGTCCGCCTGCGGGCGGCGGCGGCGTCCCGGCCCTGGTTGGGGTGGGGCCTGTTCGGCCTCGGACTGCCGCTGGCGGTCGCCTGTCTGATCGGCGATCACAAGGCCGCCGCTCATCTCCAACAGCAGCAGCGCGGCGAGGTGGATTTTCCTTCCGAGGTTCCGCTGTCCCGGGATGAGCTGGCCGCGACCCAGTATATTCGCGACCACGCGTTGCCCAGCGACTGGGTGCTGTCTTCCGACGGCGACCCCTCCGCCTACATTGCCGGCTTGACCGAGCGCACAGCGTTCATTTCCCGCTTTACTCGGTTTAATTTGGACCCGGGACCCGTCGGCGACCTCGTCCGGGCGCGCAATCATCTCGGCGGACCCTTGCGGCGGGTGCGCAGCTTCGCCCAACTCAAGCAATTTGGACAGGACCACCATATTCGCTGGTATCTGCTGCTGCAGCCCGCCCACATGCCCCACTGGCCACCCGCCCTGCTCGACCACTGTCAGTTCCAGTCCGGAGCCGTCCGCGTGTTCGATCTCGGCGCCCCGGGATCCGAGGGCGGCGGAACTTGATTTTCGGTCTAATTCACTCGTTGACCGCGGCTTCGGCGGCGTTCAACTTTTTCGGGCTGCGATCCCGTTGCGACCGCCCATCGCCACCTCCTTTACCATGAATCCGTCTGCGCCATCTCGCTCGGGCAGCAAATCAACCGGGCTGCTGATCCTGGGCACCGGGATTTTTGCCGAGGAAGTCACGGACCTGGCGGAGGACTGCGACCAGTTTGAGGTCGTCGGCTACGTCGAGAACCTGGATCGGACGCGTTGCGAGCAGCCCCTTAACGGGCGGCCGGTGTACTGGGTCGACCAATTGGCCGAGCTCAAGGCCGACCACCAAGTGATCTGCGGGCTGGGCACCACCCTCCGCAGCCGATTCACGGCGCAGGCTGATGCGCTCGGAGCCAAATTTGCCACGCTGGTCCATCCGCTGGCCCGGGTTTCGCGCACGACCGTCTTGGGCGAGGGCACGATCGTCAGTGTCGGCTCGATCATCGCCGCCCACAGCCGCTTGGGGCGGCATGTCTGCGTCAATCGCGGGGCCCTGATCGGGCATCACACCGAAATCGGGGATTTCGTCACCATCGGACCCGGCGCCAACATCGCCGGCAAATGCCGGGTGGGCCAGGCGACCTACGTGGCCATGTCGGCCGTGGTGCTGGATCGAATCACCCTCGGCTCGCAGTGCGTGATCGGCGCCGGGTCGGTCGTGACCAAGGACCAGCCGGACCGGGTGCAGGTCGTCGGCATGCCGGCTCGAGTCGTCAAGGTAAACATCGACGGGCGCTGACCGGGCGATGGCGGACAAACTCATCATCAACGCGGCGATCACGGGGATGGTTCCGACCAAACGGGACAATCCCTTTGTCCCGCTGTCGGTGGAGGAGATCATCGCCGAGGCCCGGCGGGTGCGGGCGGCGGGTGCCTCCATCATTCACGTTCACGCCCGGGACGAACAGGGCCGGCCCACCTGCGATCTCGCCACCCACCAGCGGATCGTGGATGGCGTTCGCACCGCTTGCCCCGACCTGATCATCAGCGGCTCGACCAGCGGCCGCGTCTTTGGCACCGCCGAGCAGCGCATGGTGGCCTTGGAGACCGGCGTCGACCTCGCCTCGCTCACGCTGGGCTCGATGAATTTTCCCAGCGGACCCTCGATCAACGCGCCGGAAATGATCCAGCGTCTGGCCCGGCGCATGGGCGAACGCGGCATCGTGCCCGAGCTGGAGTGCTTCGACCTGGGCATGGTCGACTATGCGCGCGATTACTTGCTGCCGAAGAAGATCCTCGGCCGGCCGCTTTATTTCAATCTGCTCTTGGGATCGCTCGGCACCGCCGCGGCCACGGCGGGCAATCTGGCGACTCTGGTCGGCGCGCTTCCGCCGGGGGCAACCTGGGCCGGCGCCGGCATCGGCCGCTTCCAGACGGAGATGAACCGCCGGGCGATCGAAATGGGCGGCCACATTCGCATCGGCCTGGAGGACAATCTCTGGTTCGACCCGGAGAAGACCGTGCCCGCCACTAACGTCAGCCTGATCGAACGGATAGTTAAGATTGCGCGCGCCGCCGGCCGGGAGCCCGCGGCCCCGCGCGAGGCCCGGGAGATGATCGGCCTGGGCCCGCGCGTGGCGGCCGCCGGCGGCCGCGGGCCTTGACCGCCTCCAGGCAGGGTGGGGAGGCCCCGCCGGCACCGGCTGCCTTTCGCTACAGCGTCGTCATTCCGGTCTTCAATAGCGAAAGGCTGATTGGAGAGACGGTCCGCCGCACCGCAGAATTTTTCGAGCGAGCGGGCTGGCGCCACCAGATCGTGCTGGTCAACGACGGGAGCGCGGACCGCAGCTGGGAGGTAGTCGCCGCCCTCGCCCGGCAAAACGCCTCCATCGTGGCGATCAACTTGGAGAAGAATTACGGTCAGTATGCCGCGATCTTCTGCGGGCTGCACCACGCGTCGGGCGATTTCGTCGTCACGATGGACGACGATCTCCAGAATCCGCCGGAAGAGATAGCCCAGCTGGTGGCGAAGATTCTGGAAGGATATGATGTCGTCTTTGGGCGATTCCGGGCCAAACAGCATGCCCGCTATCGGCGCTGGGGCAGCGGGCTGATCGGCCGCCTGAACCGGTGGATCTTCGGCCAGCCGCGGGATCTGACCGTTTCGAACTTTCGGATCATCCGGAAGTCAGTCGTGGACCGCATGCGGCGGCACCGCACCCGCTTTCCTTACATCACCGGCCTCGCCCTGCTGTACTCCGAAAAACGTGCCAACGTGTGGGTGGAGCACCGGCCCCGCCCGCAGGGCGAGAGCAATTATGATCTGATCCTCCTCTTCCGCACCGCGGCCAGGATCGTCCTGCACTACGCCCCCTTTCCCGGGGCAGGGATCATTCGCCGCATAAGGCGGAACCCGGAGGCACCCGCCTACGTCGAGAAGGAGGTCATCACTTCCGCTCAGTCTCCGTTTTAGGCCCCGGCATCGGAAGCCGAATTGGAACACACTCAACCGAGCCTCGGGATGCGAATTTAGGCCCAGATCTCCGATGGCCGACCGCAGGCGAAGGTTAATGACGAGGGCTCCCAGTGGAATGGACCTTTCGACCGATTTCCACCGGGCTTGCCCCGTCAGCGGAGTAATAGCAGGCGGTGTGCCGGATAAGGGTTAGGATTCATCCGATCCGATTTGGAACTTGGAGGAAGCGGCCGGATTGCTAGCGTTCAATTAGTCCAATGCCGCGTGCTTTT
>Ga0302320_10014905_pt1 | contig 16021 bp, 22 predicted proteins | sample Bog_T0_3_FD_202130 | JGI IMG/M metagenome (GOLD analysis project Ga0302320, IMG submission 202130) | Peat permafrost microbial communities from Stordalen Mire near Abisko, Sweden - Bog_T0_3 | ecosystem: Environmental > Terrestrial > Soil > Wetlands > Peat | place: Sweden: Abisko, Stordalen Mire... | reverse complement strand
TTCAGTTCAATGCGAGCCATTGCTATGGGTCTCCTGTTGGCTAACTGTCGAAGTAACCGACGTAGCGGGCGTCGATCATCACCTGCTTCTGCCGGTCGGTCTGATCGGTCTGCCCGAAGTGGAAGATTCGCACGGCGTCGTTGCGTCCGGTGCGCGGTAGCAGGCAGCCCACCAGGCTGCCGTCGTCGCCCGGCTGGTCACCGAGCCGCGTCATGGGGATCGGGCCGTCCAACGCCGCGTGGAACTGCCCAACAATCTGGATGATGTCGTACTGGTTGGCGTTGATCTCATAGCGGCTGGTGAAGAGCAGGTTGATGTCCACGCTCAACTCGTGGTAGTCGATGCTCAGTTCCCGCGTGAAAGGGCCGGACATGCGAATCTCGACCCGGGCGGGGGCTTCCATATAGGCGGTCGTCCGTTCGTCCAGCCCCTCGACCAAGGCCGGAATGTCGGCCTGCTGCGCGAGTTGCTTCATCAACGTCGCCACCGACGCAAACGCCCACCGTGCCCAATTGGGATCGACCGCCATCGGAGCACCTATGGACTGCTGAGGGAGTTGTCTTGGATCGCAAGCTGATCGGAAGTCGAGAGCCGCGTTATCCGCATGTTGCAGACTTCGACCCGCCCTTGGAGTTCCTTGGCGATCACCAGCCAGGCCCGGTGGTATTCGTAGTCCGTCACGCTCTCGATGTCGTAGTGGCGATCGTTGAAGACGATCCAGTCGTCCTTCTTGAGCAGCAGGTCACAGGGAACTTCCGAGCGATCGAACAAAAAGTGCCGGCCACCCGTGTCGAAGGAAGAGCCTTGCACGATGGCTCGGTTGGCCGCCATCGCTCCAGCGTTCTGCCGCACCTCCCGCTGCCGTTTCTCGGGAAGCACCACCACGCGCGGCACCTTCCACTGCACAATCTGCCACTGCGTCTGGCCGGTGGTTGGGTCCGCCTGGACCTGCAACTTGCGGCGGACCACCACCGTCACGCCATGCTGGCGCTTGTGGACGTACATCGCCAGCCGCATGAAGCGATTGTGGATCGGGTTGACCTGGTGCATGGCGCTATCCTTCGGGGCACTTGTGTCGCAGGGGGCACTCGAAGCGGTCGCCCAGGGCCTTTTCCAATCGCTCCATCATGGCCGTGTTCTGCGCGATTACGTCGGTGCAGCGTTCGACCATCGGCAAGAGCACGTCCCGCTGCTCGTCTTCCAGTTTGGTAATCCGGTCGCTCATTCGCAGTTCGCGGAGCCAGTTCTGCCAGAAGAAAAACGCCACCACGATCGCCAGTGGCCCGTACTGTTTCAGTAGCGGCCACAAATAAGTCATGTCCATGCCGAAGCCTCCATTCAAAGGCCGCCGGGCCGGGATAACCCCGGCCCGGCGGATTGCAATGCCGACTTAGCCCTGGAGCACGACGCAGAGGCGGTCGTCCAAGACGGCCACGCCCGCGAGGATGTCCAGGTTAACCACCGTGCCGCCGTTGGCGATGCTGTACTGCATCGAGACCCGCATGGCGATGTCGTTGTAGACTCCGACGTGCGACAGCACACCCATCGCGTTGTTGGGGATGGCCAGGGGGCGGGTGACCAGGGCGATGGCGTTCCGATGGAAGGCCAAATTCAGCGCGCCGGCCGGCCCGGGATAGCACTTGTCGCCGCTGGCGACAGCCTGCTCCAGCGGCCGATCCACGTAGATCGTCTGCTGGCCAGTGGCCGACAGGTAGGACTCGATCACGGTGTAGGTCACGCGGCCCGCACCCGTGCCGAAGGCGACCAACTGCCCGATTTGCGGGGCGGCGGCCCAGCCGGTCAGGACGATCCCTTCCACGTAGCCCGCGGCGTAGGCACTGCCTGCGACGCACGCCTTGTAGACCGTCAACGGAGCGCTAGCGGCGGTGGCGTACTTGTTCACCTCGTTCAAGGTGATGGCCGTGGTGGCACCGGTCGCGGTGGTCGCGGCGGTGATGTAGGTCGGCTGGTCGTTGCCGGCCACGACGGCGAACTCGCCGATGTTTACGGCGTAGTCGGCCAGGGTGACGGCCTGCGACCCGCCGCTGCCGGCCGCCAGGGCGTTGGTGACGGTGCCCGTCACGTCCGCGTCAGCGTTGGCCAACGAAGGGCTGTTGACGTTCTGGTCCATGTAGGTGTCGAACCCCAGAATCCGTCCCAAGGTGGCGCTTTCCAACGCCGTGCCGAAGTCGCCGCGCATCTGGGCGGCGATGAACAGCTCGTTCTTCAACAGCGCCGTCTCGCTCACGGGAGCCAACACCAGGTTGCGGCCTTCCAACGGGGCCTTGTTGATGTTGAGCTGCTCGCGGGCCTCCAGCACATAGTCCTTGCTGTTCTGGCAGGACAGGTTGAGCAGCCGGCCGACGCGCCCGCTGGGGCCACCGTTGGCCAGGGCCGGGGTCAAGAAGGCGTGGACCCGGCCCAACACGGCGCGGTCCACCGAACGGGCGATCGTCATCATGCCCGGCCGGAGGTAGATGTCCACCAGGTCTTGGAAGGACTTGCTGGCCTCGCCGTCCTTGATGGTGAAGCTGGTGTAGAACCACTGGTCCAGCGGCACCTTGACGTTGGTCGCCGAGGCGTCTTGGTTCTGCAAGGGGTCACCGTCCGCCTTGCGGCGAATCTGGAAGGTGCCGGGCCGGCGGGTGTTCACCACGTCACCGAACTGGCGGATTTCGTTCTCGAAGTCGCGGTGGACCAGGTTGGCGATCACCATGTTCTCCTGGAGAATCGCCAAGCCTTCCGAGGCCCACAGTTCCGGGATGAAGGCGGTGTTGTCGTTATCGTAAGAGACGATCACCGCGGGGGAGAGGTACAACGGATTCATCGTGTTACTCCGTAGTTGTCAGATCAAGAAACACAAGAAGCCGCAACGTGCGGCTTCTTGACGACGAACCCCTGATGAATATGGACTAGCGGCCGAGCTTGCCCTTGGGGGCACGCAATCCGAGCAATTCAGGGTTCTTGGCCCGGATTTCCATGTACTGCTGTTGACTCAGCTTTCGCACGTCAATCTTGCCGCCTCCCGACGCAAGGCCGCCGGTTGCCGAACTTGAGCCGATGCCGCTGACCGCACCGGACTTGAACAGGTTAGAGAACTTCGGAATGTCTTTCATTCGCTTCACCGCGCTCTCGGGCGTGTGCAGCGTCACGGTCGGTTCGCCGGTATTGGGATCGGCGTCTGGGAAGTCCACTACGACCTTGAACCTTCCCGTGCCCTTGCCCGATTTCTCGTCCGTAATCTCGGTCAACCGAGTCAGGGGGCGCAGCACGGCCATCATGGTCTCGGGGGTGAACGCCTCGCCGCCGACAGCGGCATCCAACAAGGCCCGCTCCACCGTGGTGTCACGATAGCGCTGCTCCCAATCCTTGGCGGCCTTCTCGGCATTGGTGATCTTGCCGGTCAGTTGCTCTTCGAGTTGCTTCTTCTCGTGAGACAACTGCTGTTCCTTGGTCCGCGTCTCCTTCCGCAGGTCTTCCAACTGCTGGGCCAACTGCTCGCGCTCTTGGACGGTCAGGTTCTTGGACGCTGCCGTCTCCTCAAGCATCTTCTCGACCCGCTGCAACTGTGCCTGGTGCTTCCGCTTGTCCTCGGCGAGGTACTTGTTCAAGTCGTCCTGGGTGAAACGGGCCTCGCCCGTACCGACTCCGGCACCTGCGCCCGCACCGGCAGCCGCGCCAGCGCCCGCACCAGCCCCGGCACCCGCGCCAACACTACCCTCGCCGGACACCGCGCCACCCTCGCCGTCGTAAGAAGTCAACACCGCACGCGACAGATAGAGACTGTTTTTCATCACTCTTCTCGCACACCCACGATTAAGGTGCAGACGCCGAGCGTCGTGGTCCGCCGGCATCTCGAAGCCACGGCCTTAGAATGGGCCGCCGTGTTGGCCCAGCAATGGAATCCGGCTGCGGCCGGGGCTACTACACTCGTGACAGCTTTAGCGCCTGGTCGTCGCGCAAGAAAGGCTTCAAGAGCGACCACGCCAGCGGATTCGGCACGAGGTTGATAAGATGTTCGATCGGCACCATGTTCCGCTCGTAGTGCGTCCGCACCTCAGCGTAGCCTTGGGCCGTGACGGAGAGGTTCTCCAGTTCCATTTGCGGGTCCACGCCGTCCAACAAGCTGTAGGCCAACTCGTATTCCGCGCGGCGGATCGCCTCGGGCACCGTCGTATCCGGGCCGCGAGGGAACTCCAACGGCTGACTCGCCTCGGCATCGCGCTCCTGTTGCCGATACTGCTCCGCTGCCTGCCGATCGAACGTGCCGTTGGTCGGGTCGCGCCACGGTGGCGGGACTTGCTGGTGAAACGCCCAGACCGTATGCTTGTGCCCCTTGAATGCCAGGTTGTCGATCAACCGCCGGGCTGCCAGCATGGCCTTCGGCTTGTCGGCATCATCAGCATCGTTCCAGGCTTGCGAGTGCAGCCGCCCCGCAAAGTAGTCTTCGGCCTCGGCGAGGTCGCCATAGTAGGACGTGTCAATCGCCATCGGGCCGCCTCCTTAGCAAGCAAACCAGGAGTAGCCTTGTTGGCCATCGGTCGCCGCCACCCACAGCTTGTTGATGTTGTCCACCTGCAACAGCGGCGACCGCTCGCCGGCACCGAGGATGTAGCCGGTATTCTTCGCGTCGGAGTTGCCCACGCAAATCGCCTGGGAATTGCCCGAGTTGGCCCGCAGCACCACGCCCTTACGCAAGGGGAAGCTGTCCGTCTTGAGCTGCTGGGGTGTCGTGGTGCAAGTGTTGGCGTCCGTCCAGAAATCGGGGACTGCGACATGATCGACGTTCATGGCTGCTTTTCCTCTTCTTGGTTGTGCTGGCCTTTGCCGCGCACGGGCGTCTTCGTCGTGTCTTTCAGCGTAGTGTCGCGACTGGTCGCCTTCTCTTCTTTCCCGGCAGCCAGATTGGCCGAAAGATCGCGGACGCCCCGGGCCCCGGCGTCGCTGTTCATTTGCCCAACCTCGTTCAGGGCCGTCGATTCGGAACCGGCCAGCTTCTCCGTCGCCGGATCGCGGCTCGTGGCTCCGGTGGTCTCGGAGCCCAATTGACCCCCCTTCTGCTGGGCCTGCAAAATCCGAATCGCCCTGGCGGCATGGTCCGCGCGGGCCTGGATGTGCTCGTCGTCATTGAAACCCAGGGCCATCGAGCCGGTCTTCTCGCCGCACAGACCGGCCTCGACCGCTGCAATGATGGTCGTCGGGTCGCTGGTGGCGTAGGGGGCCTTGTCGATCTCGTCGAAAATGGCCTGGATGTCGCCAACACTGATCTTCCCACCCAAGAGCGCCAAGACGATATTCTTTGCCAACTCGCGCTTAACCTTCTGCCCTGGCACGGCGTACATCAGCTTGACCAGGCTTTGGGCCTCTGCAATCCGGTCGGAATCCGTCTTGAGGCTGTAGCGGTCGGGATACTTGACCGTGGCGACGTTACGCTGCGAGGGGTTCCGCTCCTCGTAGGCCGCCCAGAACTCGGCGATCTGCCGCTCCGCGGCCTCCAGCACCAGGCCGATGTAGGACAGGCCGGCTTCGAGGCCCTGGTTGTCCATCGACTTCGATTCCGCCGTGGCCCGGTTCGCCGTGTCCGCCACCGCCAGATGGATCAGCTTGCGGATGCCGTCCTCCAGCTTGGCTTGCAGGTCCATCGACGCCTTCAAGGGTTCGCTGGACGGGTTGATAAATGAGGGAGCGTTCATCCCCTTGTCGTAGGTCCGGCCCTGCGTTACGCCGACCCGGATGTCATTGTCGGCACCGGGTTGTCCGCCCGTCGTCGCCGTCCCGTCTTCGCCCACGGCACTCTTCAGGTGGCCGCCCGTGGCCCGCTGGTCCTTCTGTTCAATGTAGAAGGGAAAGTTGGCTTTGAGGGCATAATTCACGTCGCCGGAGCCCAAGTTCAACAGCGCAATCTGGTGCTGGATTGCGCCACTGCCCCAATAACAGAAGAGGGGCTAGAGAAGGGCGTTTGCGGCCATAATTCCACGGCCCCGCCGATCAGATGGCAGCGGCGTCGCTTCCGCCGGTCGGTGGTCTCCCACCGGCAGGTGATGCGGTAGACGAATTGATGCAGCACGTCGCGCACGATGGCCGGGTCTGAGTGGCCGAGCCGCTGGCCGATGGTCCACACATGGTCGGCAATCCGCTCCGCCTCGGCGTCCAGGTCTGCCGCGTCAGTCAGCTTGCCGGCTTCCGCCAGTTGGGCTTTAACCTGTTCCCGTTCGGCTTGCACCAGCGATAGTTCCTCCACCAATTCGTCGGCGTCCAAGGTGCGGATGGCCTTGACCAGCCGTTTGACCTCTTTCTCCAAGTCGGCCGACCGCTTCTCCAAGCGGGTCACGTCCCGCCGATTGGCCTTCGGTTCAGCCTGGAGTTGCCTCTTGACCTCCTGGACCAGGGCGTCCCGGCCCGGTCCCAGATAGACCTCTTGGAGTTTTTTGGTGAGCCAACCGAGGACCAGGGCCGCGTCCACGGGGTTCCGGCCGCACGCGCTGGTGGGACCATTGTGGTTGGAGTAGGTCGAACAGGTGTACTGCATGTATTCGTACCGGCGGCCCTTGACCTTGACTCGCGTCGCGGCCCCATACATGGGCTGGCCGCAATGCCCGCAGTAGATCAGCCCGGACAGCGGATATTCGGCCCTGCGCTTGCGTTGGAATCCCCGCGGCCTCGGCAGCTTCGTTTGCACCCGATTGAACAGGGCCACGGAAACGATGCCTTGATGGGCACTCTCCACGCGAATGGCGTCGGGCACAAGTTTCTTGCGTTGTTCGCGTCGCCTGCTGCTGCGGGCGCTAACAACGATGTCGCCCCCCTGCATTTCGTGGTACTTGCCGCTGGCAGTTGTACCCCATAGGCTTGTGCCGGCATAGGCGCGGTTTTGGAGCACCCGGGTCACGCTGCATAGGTTCCAGCCGCCGGCTGGACTCGGAAAGCCCTTGGCCTCCAACTCGCGGGCAAGCTGCCGGCGGCTGAGGTCCGCGGTGTCGAAGCGATTGAAGGCGTACTTCACCGCGTCGATCTTCCCTTGATCGGTGCATGGCAGCAGACGAATGTGATGGCCAGGCAGATGGGCGCGCTCGCCAAGTTGCAGCCGGCGGACCAGTGTGCCGGCCGGATCGAACAGACCCCGGTCCATTGCGAAGATCGCCCGTCCGCCGTTGTGGCACCCGGTCTTGGCGACGGCGATCCGGCCCCGCAGCGACTTGGCGCTCAGTTCCAAGAGATAGTCGTTGGACGCCTTCTGGTTGATGAAGAGCAGGAGTTGCTTGGCGAAGTCTTCCAGGTCGATTGCCCCTTCGCAACACGTATGCAACCTCACGCCGGCCTTGCGGAGTTGGTTGTAGAAGCCGATGGCGTCCATCGGGTTTTCGCGGGAAACCCGATTGGTGTGCCAGGCCAGCACCATCTTGAACGTGCCGGCCTTCGCGCCCGCCAGCAGGGCAGCCAGTCCGGGGCGCGCGTCGGTGCCGCTGTCACCGGTGATGGCTTCGTCCGTGAACCACTCGACCACCTGGCAACCTTCGCGGGAAGCCAGTTTGGCGATTTCCGCGCGCTGTTCGGCGGGGGATTTTTCTTGTTGCCGGCCCGACATGCGAATGTACCCGGCGGCGACCATCAGTTTTGCGTGTGACATTGTTGCATCATCCAGGGGGCTGCGGGGTCCAAGGGCAACTCCTTCAGCATCATCGGCGATCCGTCGTTTGTCAACTTCTGCCGCCGGTCCACGTCGATTAGCAGCCGCGCCAGGGCTGGCAGCACGTTGCGGGGCGGAACATCGGATTTCGTGACAAACACAGGAGTAATATCGGAGGCGATGGTCATAGGCTGTAATCTCACGGTGTGGTTCAGATCGGGACGCCCGAGAAGAAGCCGTGTGAGCCGGTTGGCGGGCGTCAGGCGGTCTTCGTCGCCAGATACTTTCTCGCGTCCACGAGTCGCCTGAAGGTGTTTGTTTTGGACGGCCACAATGCCACCGGGCCGGGCCGGATGAAGCCGGTGGGGGTCTCGGCCGTGACGGCGATTTTCCGAATCCGGTGCCGCTGGGCGCGGCGGTCGAAAATGACTTGATAGGCGCGCATCGCTGGCCGACAAACTTGTTGCGTCTTGGTAAGCTAAAGAGTCCCGCAAGGCGACGGTCCTTGTCGCCTCGCAGGATGAGCCGCGACTGACTAGCGGCCGAACTTGCCCTTCTTCGGGGCCCGCAATCCGAGAAGCTCAGGGTTTTTCTCCCTGATCTCCATATACTGTGCCTGCGTCAGCTTCCGCACGTCGAGCTTGCCGCTGCCGCCGGTCGGCACCCCGGAGTTGCCGCCGACACCCCCCACGGCACCGGACTTGAAAAGATTGCTGTACTTGGGGATGTCCTTCATCCGCTTGACGGCACTCTCGGGCGTGTGCGGCATCACAATCGGCTCTCCGGTCTCGGGGTCATTGTCCGGGAAGTCCACCATGACCTTGAATTTCCCCGTGCCCTTGCCCGTCTTCTCGTCCGTGATCTCGGTCAGGCGTGTCACAGGTCGGAGGACCGCCATCATCGTTTCCGTGTTGAACGCCTCGCCCTGGATGGCTGCGTCCTGCAAAGCCCGCTCTACCGTGCCTTGCTTGTAGCGGGTCTCCCAGTCCTCGCGGGCCTTCTTCTCGCTCGCCAGCTCCTTCTTGTACCGCTCTTCGAGTTGCTTCTTCTCAGCCGCCGCGCGCTGTTCCGCGCTTTGGTGGCTCGCGCGCACCTCAGCCAACTGCTGTTCCAGGGAGGCCCGGTCTTCCGCGCTCAGACTGGTTTTGCTCGCCGCTTCAGCAAGGATCGCCTCCTTCTGAGCGACGTGTTTGCGGCGGTCGGCCGCCAACAAAGCGTTGACTTTGTTTTGCTGTTCCACTGTGAAGCCGCTGAAGTCAAAGCCGGCCGGGGTAGGGCTCGGCGATGGGACAGGCGCGCCTGCGGGAGGCTCTTCGCCGTCGTAGGAAATCAACACCGCACGCGACAGATAGAGAGGATTCATAGCTGCTCTCGCACCCACGATGAAGGTACAGACGCCGAGCGTCGTGGTCCGCAGGCATCTCGAAGTCACGGCCTTAAAATGGGCCGCCGTGCTGGCCCAGACAAAACTACTTGGCCCATTGCGTCTCAGCGAGCCGGCTCGACCGGACCGCACGGCCGACGCACAGATTGTGCTCGGCCTTGCGTCGCGTCTCCTCGGCCTTTTGGGCTTTGGCGAACTCGTCGTAGTACGCGGTCATCTTGGATTTGTCGATCGCTTTCACTGGCGCACCGCCATTTTCGGCAGAAGAACGTAGGTCTTACTGGATCTCTCGTTGACGGTTGCTTTGGCCGCGGTCTCGCCGCGCTTCCTGTCGGCGTTCAAGGCCCGGACAGCCCCGGCAACTATGCGTTCCTGCTTGGAGCTACTTTTCATTCTTGTTCTCCGATTTCAGTGACATGACCTTGTTGATTGCACGATCGCCGATTCCTTTTACGTGGCCGGCGGCCTTCTTCGTGTCATTGACCGCTCGGGTCAGGTTGAGTTTTCGCACCGTGTCGGTGCCTGTACGTTGCATGATCGTCTCCTTGAAAAGGGGCTCATTGTTTTCGGTGCCGGCATCCAAGCCCCCATCCAGGTGCCGGCACTCACTCAACGCCGGGGACTAGGCCGTTGGGATCGGCGCACCGGCTCAACCGGTGTCGAGCAACGCCGGAAGTATTCAGGTCGATTGGTTTTTAGTTGCACGAGACTTCGGCGTGCGTCTGCTTCATCGTCGCACCACCGGAGGTGGCTCAGAACGTGCTCGGTCGCGCTGACGCCGGCACCATGCACAAGTTGCTTGCAAAGCGTCAAAGAAATGCGGCGGTCGTTCATAGGTCGCTCCTGATTCTTGGCGGGTAAAAGGACGGACCGGCGATCGGCAGTTGGAGTGATCCCGGGGGAGCGTCAACACGGCCGGCCCGTGGATTGAAAATCGGCCGCGGAGGCTCGATAATGTCAGAATTCGCCTTCCAAACGTCCAAGGGGCAGAGGACGTGACTCACTGCTGCCAGCATCGACGCAGGTTGCTGGTTCATGCGTTAATTGCAACGGTTGGCCTCGACGCCGAAAGATTTCTGCGAAGTCCGCGGTCAGCGCGTCAAGCAGGTCGTCTCGATTCGGGACGTTCGTTAGTCGTGCCGCGATGGCAGCGCTGAGTTGTTGGGCGATGGCCATCACCGCGCCCCGCTCCAAGAGTTCGCCAACTCGTACTTGATTGGTGACGTGAGCGCTCGAAAGCTTTGCAATTGTCGAGAGCAGTCCGTTGGCCAGCCCGCTCTTGCCCTCCTCAACGGCGCGGCGAATTAGCAACTTGCAAATGCGGATTTCGTCCGCAACCTGCCCCACGTCGTCGCCGTCGAAGGCTCGCAGTTCCTTTTCAATTTCGGGCGGGAAAGGGTATGGCATGATTTTGTCTCCAAAGTGTTGAATCTACGCTTCGCAGATTCGCACAAAAACGCTGCGGCTGACCGCAAAGTCGGGATGCGCTTGCGCGAATTCGTGTCGCAAGCCTTCCACAGATAGGCCGACCAAACCCGGCGTCACAGCCAACCAATCCCGAACCACCTTGTCACGGAAATCCAAAAGCAAAGCATCCAGCATTGTTCGGCAATAACGGTCGAGCTTCGGTTTTGCTCTCGGACCAAGGAGGCCGCCCAACGCGCGGTCGATCGCTTCGCCCCGCAAATCAAATGCGGTCCGCAGCACGCGGCGCACCTCAGCCGTTGTCGCGTGCCGCCAGTCTCCAGCATCCTTGATTTCCCAACCGGCGAAGGCTTTGTCCGCATACGTCGGCCGGACCAAGTGTGCCGGCTGCTTTGGCGGATGATACGATCGCGCGTAGGCTCGCATGTCGTCCAAGAGTCGTTGCAAGTCGTCGTCCAGCGTAATCAAGGTTGCTTCTCCTGTAGTTGTGTGCGGCGCACGCGCCGAAACTCATGCAGGGCGTTGTCACTCAGGCAGCAGCGGAAGCGGGGTCCGGCTGCCTCGATTCCCGCCGTCAATAGCGCGCCGCGCATGTGCTCGTTCGTAATGGCCAAGCCGGAGACGACCTGGCACGGAAATCGCAGTTCGGACACCAAGCGTGCGCGACGAATCGGAACGAGACTGGTCTTGATCCATTCGAGCATGGCCGCTTGATCTTCGGCTGGCAGAGCGTTGAACGCAGCGCACGGGTCAGGTGTGTTCAGCGGATGGTCGATCCCCTCGACCAGAACGAACCTGCGAAAGTCGTAGAGCTTCTTCGACTTTGTGTCAGCCGCCAGGTAATAGGCTGCGCCGTACTGATTTCGGTGGTGAACGGTGTAGCCGGCTTGGGCCATCGCCGCCTCAAGGTCGGCTGTCGTGATCTCGACTCCCAAATCACGGGACGCCTGCCGTGCCAGGATGTGGGACGCGAAACGGTGTGGTTCGTCGGCAGCAGCGAACGCCCATTTGATCCAATCGTGTATCGTCATGCCTGCACCCCATAGGTCTCGATCGCGTCGGGGACAAGGACGAGGTTTTTGTAAGCGCGGTACTGTTTCTTGCCGTTGCGGCATATCGTCGGCCGAACTCTGCCGCCAGTCAGCTCTTTGAGTTGTGTTGTGAAGGGCCCGGGTTTCAGGGGTTCCGCCTCCTGCGCCTTGCACCATCCGGCGTAGACAAGACGGACATCATCTTTGGGAGTGTACTCACCCACCTTGACGTGGCAGCACTCCTTGAGAAACACGTTCACCGGCGAATTCTCGTCAGCCAAGTCAACCTTGTCTTCGGTTTCGACGATCGGCAGTCGGAGCCGGTCGATGATTGCGGGCAGTCGCCAGTGTTTGAGCGTGTAGAGCATGGCCGGCGCTTCCGCGGCCAGCTTCGCCATGAGTTCCTTCTTCGGGATCGGGTTGGCCGGCTTGTCCACCCAGCAGACCACGATACGACTGTCGCCGGCCAAGACCGGGATGTGATCGAGTTGGTTGCAACACATGAAAAAATGGGCCGAGCACGGGACGTGATACAAGTCGGTCCGCATACGACGAATCGGCAGCACGCGGGCCGTCGTCCACTGCTTCAGCCGATCCAACGCCTTGCGATTACCGGCAAGTGAAATTTCTTCGACGACGCACAGCAGCGCGCCCTCCAGTTCGCCGTTGAACAGTTCTTGGCGGGTTAGGGCCTCGTTGACGTTGACGATGCCCGACGTAAACAGGAACTCGTTCGTAGCCTCATATACAATCGACTTGCCCGAATTCTGCACGCCTACCGTGGCGATGAACGGCAAAGGCTCAAACGGGGCCTGGATCAGGCACGCCATCCACGCGCGCACATAGTCTCCGCCCGAGTGAATCCCGTTCTCCGCGAACCAGGGGTTCTTCTTAATGGCTTCTGTTAGGCCAGCAAATGTGTGGTTGTAGATCAAATCCCAGTGCGGGTGGTCGCCTTCTTCGGGTGGAACGGTGAATTGTGCTGCGTCGATATTGCAGCGCCGGCCGGGAAGCCACGCCGGCTGAAAGGGTTGAATCACGAGGAGGTGCGGATCACGGATGGCATCGCCGATCTTGCGTTCAGCCTCGTCCTTTGGCAGACCGGTTGACTGTAGAGCCATCTTCGCGGGGCCAAGCCCTTGGCGGACCCACGCGCCGTTCTTCTGTTGGATCAGGAGTCCAGCCGCCTCACCTTTGGGAGTGACCAGGGCGCGCACGGTTTCATCGGTCTGCACATCCTCATATTCAGACACGATATGCTGCGTGAATCCGGCAATCCAACGGCTGCCTTTGTCGAGCCACCCAGGAAAATCAGCGTCGTCCTTTTCCCGCGCGATCGCGGCCATCAAGCGTCCATCTTTATTGGCCGACAGACAGGTCTTGCGATGGACCAATTTGTCCGGGACCTCAAAGTCGCAGCCTAGCAGGTCCTTGACCGTCTCACGGGCGGCCATCGTCGTTGGAAAAACGTAGCCGCCCTTCTCGGGGTCCTCGACTCCGCCGTGAGCGCGTGCCGCTGTCCGCAGGTCGGGCCGGCGGTTGAAGTAGCAGGTGGTCCACCCTTCGCCGTCCTGGGTCCAGGTCTCGGCCTCCGCAACGCCAGGCGAAAAGCGGTAGGCGCGCCAGGCCCCGTTGGGCAACGCGAAAAGGAAGCAGTTGGGGTTGCCTGGATTTCGTCCCTGGGAATTCGTATCGAACACTCCAACCAGCTTCAACTCTCCGGCCTCCGGCCCGTCCATCAACCATTTGAGAGCACAGGTGTGGGTCTGTAGCAGGTGGTGGTCGGCGATCCACAAGGTCGTGTAGTGGGAACGCTGGAGGGCCTCGATCTGGGCCTTGTGGCTGTCGTCCAGGGGGATGATCGTCTGTGCCGACGCCAGGGCCTCGAACTTGTCGAGCTTCTCGTCACTTAGCGCGTTTACACGCACCTTGGAACGCTTGCGGGTCACGACCTCGATATGGTCGCGCCAATTCGCCGGCAGGTCGGCCGCCGTGAGCACTTGGGTCGCCGGCTTGATGATCTCCAGGCCGTGGTTCTCGGCGGTCATTTTCCGGTGCCAAATCCACATCACCCCGCCGCAGCAGTCGATCTGCGAGGCGAAGTCGAAGTTGCATTCGCTGGACATCATGCCCAGGATCGCGCGGGCCAGGGCGGCATGGACCGTGTGGTTCTCGCACGGGATGCCGTCCAGGTATGAGCGGAGGTGTATCCCGCCGCCGCCCGTGCTCCGGCGGACCTCCACGTAGGGCAGGGCGCAGGCTGCCTCCTTGACCTGCGCGAGGGCTTCGTCAGTGATCCCGACGCCCGTGGCATGGCTGGTCAAGGCGTCGAAGTCGTAAGCCACCGACAACGATCGCCGGTTCTGCCAATCCCAACCGGTCATGCCGATCCCTTCGGCGTGGTCGGTGAGGGCGAAACGCAGCTCGTAATCCGTCCAATGGGGCTCGCTGTTGGCATCCTTGGGTGCGCGGATGGAATGCCATGTATCGGTCCCGTTGCTGAACGTGGACCGTTTGCCCTCCACCGGCTCGCCGTCGCCGACCGCCACGTTGAGTTGGGTCTCCATCGCAATGGACCAGCCGTCGATCAAGTCGGCGTTGGCTGGCGTCTTGCGGGCGTGAAGGAACTTGTGGAGAGCTTCGGATACTGTTGGCATGGATGCTACCTCATTGCTGCCTCAGGAGGATTGGATATACCAGTGTGGCTAGCTGAGGTAAAACCACACGGGTGGGCGCTTCCGGTGTAACCGGAAGCGCCGGTGGAAGCGCGCCTTTGGATTTAATTTCTTCTTTGCGCCTCGAAGAGAGATTTGTATTTCTAGCGCGGAAGCGCTGGATACATCGGAAGCGCAGATATGAAATTGGTTGGGAATAAGGAGTTATGGCGCTTCCGGTGTGAAAATCCGACCGGAAGCGCTTCCGGTGTATTTGCTCTTTTGGCGGCCCGTTCACCGGTCAAATGCCGCTTGCGGGTGGAAAGCAACGCCTGAACGCTGGCGCTTCACCTTGCCAGACCCGAAGCGCGACCCGCAAGAGCCCAGATTCCAGGTGTAGGCACATCGCGGTCATGGATACTGGCGTGTGCGTGACAGCTACCAGCAGCCTGCGGGTTGTCGTCTTCCGCCGGCGCAGACCACGATCGCAAAAGATGGTATGTGTGGGTGGTATATATCAGGCCGTGGTGACGAGCGTCACGCCGATTGAATAAGTTGTCGCCCTACGACAAGCGTCGTCCCGGCAACTTCGACAAGTTGGTAGCCTGCCCGGCCAAGCTCCGCGAGGAAGACGCTTCGACCGATGGGACCGACTGAATGTTCGTAGGCGACTCGCAACCGAGCCACGCTGACGGCCACGCCCGGCCGCTCGACGGTCGCCGCCTTGATGAACTCACCGATGTTTGCTTCTTGGAGCGTATTCATGGTCGTCTCCTGGTGCAGTGTCCAATATTACTAAAGCGTTTTTCCCCGGTTTTGTCCCACGCGGTGGTCCGTTTTTTTCGATTTCCGCGAGGTACTCGACGTAGCGTTTCCTGATCGTCTCGACCGTCCTCTGGACGGTCGAGCGCGCGACGCCAAACACATCCGCAGTCTCGCATCGGGTATGCCCTTCCGCCAAAATCGTAACGACTCGGCGCTGCGTGTCGGTCCCACAAACGTGCAACAACGCTGCGGTGGTTTCCCTCGCTGCTTCTTCTGCGTCGCGTCTTGAGTTGAATTGCCTGCCCGGCCAATTGCGTGTCTTGCCTGCCGAGAGCCTTTGCGACCGTGGCGCACCAGCAGGGATGGGGACAAGCACACCGTCGTAACCCTTCGACCAGTCAATTCCCTTCTTGCCGTCAGCTTCTCCGACCTCTAGTTGACGGAGGGCAGTCTCGTCGGGAAGTCCGCTCGTGGCGTGTTCCGCAAAGGATTCGCGCGCCATCGCGCGTTTGATCGCCGTCCTGAAGTAAGCCGCGGGATAGGCGGACATGGATGGGATTTTCTCCGCGGCCTTGACCAGCGCCGTGTTGCCGATGCTCACCAATTCATCAACTCCCGGCGTCGGATCACGTCCTTTCCAGTTCCGCCGAAACCATGTTGCGCAAGGCTTGACCAGATCGAGGTTGGCAAGGACCAGTTCGTCGCGCACGGCTTTTTCACGGGCAGCGGCGTCCGGCGCGGCCTGGTCGATGGCCGCCAAGCGGAACATTAACTCGGCGTTGGATTCGTGGTTCGACATGATGCAGGGTCCACAGGGTATTGGCTGCGTGTAAACGACATGAAGGCCGCCCGCCTCACGCGCGGTTAGGCTTACCGATAGACGTTACGTTAGGTCCGCGTCGAACCAATCGGGGCGCGAGCGGAGACGCTGAACGATCGCCGGCCGGCTGATGCCCGCCGCGTCGGCCGCCTCCTGACGGCTCCGCCAAACCTGGACGCGCCCATCCCGGTCAACGTGTGAGACCGCTCGCCCCTTTCCGTGGCCGCCGACGATGCGAGGTTCGCGGATCGCCGCGGGGAACCAATCCCGTAGCATGTCCGTCACCATGCGGGCGGTTGCCGCGTGCAATCCGAT
>Ga0302320_10014904_pt1 | contig 16022 bp, 12 predicted proteins | sample Bog_T0_3_FD_202130 | JGI IMG/M metagenome (GOLD analysis project Ga0302320, IMG submission 202130) | Peat permafrost microbial communities from Stordalen Mire near Abisko, Sweden - Bog_T0_3 | ecosystem: Environmental > Terrestrial > Soil > Wetlands > Peat | place: Sweden: Abisko, Stordalen Mire... | reverse complement strand
CTACGCACCAGTGGAACACTAATCCACGACATCGACTAGAAGGTTTCAAAAATGGCGAAACGCATAACGATTGACCCCATCAGCAGGATTGAAGGCCACCTCCGAGTAGACGTGGAAGTGGAAAACGGCTCAGTATCCAATTCATGGGCCTCCTGCACAATGTGGCGCGGCATTGAGACTATTCTCCAGGGCCGCGACCCTCGGGAAGCATGGGTATTCACCCAGCGCTTCTGCGGCGTGTGCACCACGGTGCACGCTATGGCTAGCGTCCGTTCGGTGGAAGATGCACTTAAGCTGGAAATTCCGCTGAACGCTCAGTACATTCGCAATCTCATTCTTATCAACCACGGATTACACGATCACATCGTGCACTTCTATCATCTGTCGGCCCTGGATTATGTGGACATCCTCAAGATCCCTGCCGCCGACCCAGCCAAGACCAGCGCCCTGATCGAAGGCTTGACCAACTGGCCCGGCAACTCCAAAAAGACCTTCCTGGATGCTCAGAACAAGGTCAAGGCAGTTGCTGCCAGCGGACAGCTCGGCATCTTCACCAATGGCTACTGGGGTCACCCGGCCATGAAGCTGAGCCCCGAGGTCAACCTGCTGGCGTTTGCGCACTACATTCAGGCCCTTGAGTACCAGCGCAAATCGGTGCAGGCAGTCGCGATCCTCGGATCGAAGAGCCCGCACATCCAGAACCTCACCGTGGGCGGCGTCTCCAACGCCATCAACCTTGACAGCCTCGCGACCCTCAACATGGATCGTCTGTTCATGGTCAAGAAGTTGATGGACGAGGTGAAGCCCTTCATCGACCAGGTGTATCTCCCAGACGTGTGCGCCATTGCCGGCATGTATGCTGACTGGTTCAACTACGGCTCGGGCGTCACCAACTACCTGGCCTCGCCGGATCTTCCGCTTGACAGCAAGAACTCCAAGTTCGACCTCGTCGGCGGATACATCATGGACGGCAACCTCTCCAGCGTTCACAAGTTTGATGGATTCCGCGACAAGGTCTTCGTTGACGCCGTCACGGAAGAAACCAAACACGCCTATTACAAGGGCGAAGCGCCGCTGCATCCTTGGAAGGGCGAAACCGATCCGGAATTGACCGATTGGCAGGCTGAAGGCAAGTACTCCTGGGTCAAGGCGCCCCGCTTCAACGGTCGTCCGATGCAGGTTGGTCCGCTGGCTCAGATCCTGGTTGGCTACGCTGCCGGTGACCCGCTCACCCGCAAGCACACCGACAAGGCTCTGGACCTGATCTCGACGGTTGCCGGTCACAAGATTGGCATCGAAAAGCTGCAGTCCACCATGGGCCGCCACGTCGCACGCGCGATTCGCGCCTCGATGCTGGCTGAACTGGGTGAGAAGCACTGGGAACTGCTGGTGAACAACATCGCCTCAGGCGACGTTGCCACCCACAATGAACCGGTGTTCCCGTCGGGCGAAATCGAGGGTGTAGGCGTGCATGAAGCACCGCGCGGCTTGCTCTCACACTGGTCCGTAATCAAGGGCGGCAAGATCGCGAATTATCAGGCGGTCGTGCCCTCCACCTGGAACGCTTCACCGCGTGACGCCAAAGGCCAGCATGGGCCGTATGAAGCTTCGCTGCTTCACAACCCCATTGCCGATCCCACCCGTCCGCTGGAAGCCATTCGTACCATTCACTCGTTCGATCCGTGCATGGCTTGCGCCTGCCACACCTTTGATCCTGAAGGTAAGCCGGTTGCAACCGTAAAGGTGCTGTAAATATATGAAGACGATCAAGGTCTGCGGCGTCGGTAGTGTCCTGCTTGGCGATGATGCGGTAGGACCCTACGCGGCTCGCTGGATCGCGTCCAACTATGAGTTCGGTACAGGTGTCGAGGTCGAAGACCTCGGCACCCCCGGCCTCGATTTGATCGCGTACATGACCGGAATGAACGTGCTGATCTTGATCGACTCGGTGGACAATCACGAGCCGGCTGGCACGGTGACTGTCTATGACAAGGCAGCCATCACGCGCCACCGACCCGCTGTCCGGCTTGATCCTCATTCTCCGTGCATTACGGAATCCATTTTTGTAGCCGAACTCGCAGGCGATGGCCCCGAAGAGGTTTACCTCATCGGAGTCACCGGCGAAGAATTCGAAGTGGGATCACCACTCAGCGAACCGGTACAAAACGCGATTCCGCTGCTCATGGAAAAAGTGTTGGAGATCGTCGTCCAGCACGGCGGCAGCTTCCGTAAACGCGAAGTTCCCCTTGACGCCGATATCTGGTGGGAGAATGCCCGAGTAGGCGTGGCCGTCTAGTAGCGACTTTTGCAATGATTAACTGTGTGGGTGACCGTGCCATCATGGTGCGGTCACTTTTTTTCTGTGACCACCCCTACTGGGTATCGGTCAGGTCCTGCTGCGCGGCGATCGCCAGCGACTCCTGCGTCAGGTAGTCCACATTGCGCAGGGCAGGGAAGAGCCAGCTCCACAGCGCCACCACAACCATGGTGCCCACGCCTCCGAATACAACCGCAGGCACCGCGCCCATCCACTGCGCGGTGATGCCGCTCTCAAACTGGCCGAACTCGTTGGAGGTGCCAATGAAGAGCATGTTCACGGCGCTGACTCGCCCGCGCATTTCGTCCGGAGTGGCAAGCTGCACCAGGGTTGAGCGCACAATCACCGATACCATGTCTGCCGCGCCCACCAGGAACAGCGCAAACATCGAGAGATAGAGATTCCGTGAGAGTCCGAAGACCACCGTGGCTGCGCCGAAGGCTCCCACGCAGCACAGCATCTTGATTCCTGCGTGGCGGCGCAGCGGAGCATAGGCAAGCGCAAAGGCCATCAGCGCCGCGCCCAGTCCAGGCGAGGCGCGCAGCAGTCCCAGGCCGCGCGGACCCGCGTGCAGAATCTCGCGGGAAAATACCGGCAGCAGTGCCACGGCTCCGCCCAGCAGCACGGCGAACAGGTCAAGCGTGGTGGTTCCCAAGATCAACTTGTTGCGCCACACGTATTGAAAGCCCGCCATCACCGTCTGCCAGTCGCGTCCACGGCTCAACTGCTGCACTCCTGGCACGCGGATGGCGGCAATCATCAACACGCTGGTGGCAATCGCCGTGGTGGCCGTGAAGTACACCGCAATCGGATTCCCGCGCAGGGCATAGAGCACGCCGCCAATCACCGGACCCAGAATGGTCCCGGCGTTGAAGATCGACGATCCCCAGGCGGCAGCATTGGGAAAGACCTCGGGCGGCACCAGCAGCGGAGCGAAAGCCTGCCCGGCCGGACCGTTGAAGACGCGAATGAATCCCATCGCCACCAGCACGCAGTAGACCGGAGCGACGCCGTGCAACCCGCGCAGCGTAATGGTCAGCAATGCCAGGGAACAGAGAGCGAAGCACGAGTAGCAGGCCAGCAGCACGTGACGGCGGTCAAAGCGGTCGGCGACGTGTCCGCCCGCTAGAAAGAAAAGCAGGCCGGGAAGAAATTGCGCCAGTCCCACCAGGCCCAGATCCAGCGGACGCCGCGTGATCTCGTAAATCTGCCAGCCCACGGCGACCGACTGCATCTCCAATCCGGCCACGATCAGGAAGCGCGCAATCTGAAAAAGACGGAAGTTGCGGTAGCGGAATGCGGCGCCCGCCGCGCTATGTTGTGCCGGGGTCATAGGTGGTACTTATACTTTGCCACAAATGCGGAGCGTGGTGCGCAGGCGCGAGGCGGTCGCAGGTGCGATGGGAATGTCATAATTGTGCATGTCCTCTTCCCCCAGGCCACCGTCGCTTGCCTCGGCAATTGTGCGCTGGCATCGCGACTCACTTCGCGCCCGCGGTCTTTCTGCCTCGTTGCGCTATCTTGCCGAGCAGTTCGTCGAGTGCGTGAAGGACTCATTGCCCGAGCGCCGCCGCAGCCGCTTCGGAGACATTGACTACGATTGCGATCACGCGGTGGATACCACCTGGGCGCGGCTTCCACTCTCCGTACGCTTGCGCGAGGTCTTCAGCGAGAGGCTCTACCAGCCCACCGTGGAAGAAGAATTTGCCGAGATCATGCAGCATCTGGCAACCGTGGATCTGGAAACATTTACATTCATCGATCTTGGCTCGGGCAAGGGACGCGCCTTACTGCTGGCGGCCATGTATCCCTTTCAACACATCATCGGGGTTGAGGTGCAACCCGAGCTCGACGCCATTGCCCGGAAGAACCTTGATCGTTTCAACGAACACGGGCAGCAGTGCCAGAGCATCTCATCCATCTGCGCCGATGCGCGCGAGTACGAGTTTCCGCTTCGGAATCTCGTCGTCTATCTGTTCAATCCGTTTCCGGATTACGTGCTGAGCGAGGTCCTCGCCAACCTTACGGCGTCGGCGCGGAGCTCTCCCCGTGCCATCTTCGTCCTCTATAACGCACCCTTTGAAAAACAGGAGTTCGAGCGCATTCCAGAGCTGCGCATCTTTCATCAGACCTCGCAGTATCAGCTTTACCGCGTGGAACTCGAGTCGGCGGGGTAATGCCCGAAGCAGTGACGGAAGATTGTGGCTACTGCGGCGGCGCATGCAACACGGCATCGCTTGCGGTTTTCCGCCACTATTTTTCCAAGTTTTATGGTGATCACCAGCCGCCTGGAATCGTTGCACGTCCCTACATTTCTCGCCGGACTTCGTGAATTCCGATGGCGACGGCGACTCGCGATTGAGAGAATTGCAATCCGAAGTGGCCGCCCCAGAAAATCGAGATCACGGGGTATCAGGTCACGCGGGGTGCTCTTAGGCGTACGGTGGAATACCAGTACTTTCAAGCTCAAGCCTATAAGTTAAAAATACTTATTAGTGTGATCGTTGCATCGCCGGGACCCATTGCGAACAAACATTGGTCTGTGTCGCAGGTCACTGCAGTGTGTTTGCGTCACATGGCATTGTGACGTACGCACTTCCTTTTGGTGCGGCCTAAACCTTACAAGCTAAGTCGAGACCGTGTGTCCGCCGGGGACTTCCAGAAAGTACTTACGGACGGGCAGTCGGGCTCAGGGTGACCGGTATCGAACTGTAGCAATTATCTGCGGCTGGAAGTCAGCCGTATTGGAAGCCGGGTCGCGAAGAACGTAATCCGAGCGAGCAATTCAGGGGGTTCACAGTGCTTTCACCATACGGCCTGGATATTATCGAGAGCTGCCTTACTTGCAAGATGCGGGCCGATCAGATTTTTTGCGATCTGCCGGAATCCGCCTTGCAGTCGTTTGAACAAATCAAGTACGCCACCGCTTATCCCAAGGGCGCAATCCTTTTTGTAGAAGGTCAGGCGCCGCGCGGAATTTTCGTTCTCTGCAAAGGAAGGGTCAAGCTGTCCATCTGCTCCACGGATGGCAAAACTCTGATCCTTAAAATCGCCGAAGCCGGAGAGGTACTGGGATTGAGCGCTTCGGTCAGCGGCAAGCCTTATGAACTGACCGCCGAAACCATTGACCCGTGCCAGGTGAACTTCGTCAAGCGAGAAGATTTCCTGCGCTTTCTCAAGGAGCACTCCGACGCATGTCTGCGCGTTGCCGAGCAGCTCAGTGAGAAGTACAACACGGCCTGCCGTGAGATTCGTTCGCTCGGACTGTCGCATTCAGCCGCGGAAAAGCTCGCGAAACTGCTGCTCGAGTGGACGGTGAAGAACGGCGAAAGCGCCAAGCAGGAGCCGCGCATCAAACTCGCGCTTACCCACGAAGAGATCGCACAGATGATCGGAACTTCGCGTGAAACCGTAACCCGTCTCTTCGCGGAAATGAAGAAGCGGCAGATTGTTCAGGCCAAGGGTTCCACTTTGGTCATTCGCAACAAGACAGCGTTAAAGGCATTAGCAACTACATAAATCCTATTCATTTCAGTATTCATAAATTGGTTCGGCCCAGCGCCGAACCTTTCTTTTGCGAGTTTTATGCCCTCGGAGCGCCGCGCTTCACAGACCCGGCTCAGGTTGCGTGCCATTCTCACCTGTGGCAGGACTCACGCTGCGGGGTGACTGCAATCACAGCGCGTACCGCGTACAAAAGATAAAAACCTCACATGGAGAGTAATATGCAGCCCAGTTGCAACCACTGCGCATTCCGCTCTGATCGTCCCTTCTGCGATATGTCGCCGGATGCGATTCGCGGATTTGATGAGATTAAAGAGCAGGCCGTTCTCGGTAAAGGTGCGCTATTGTTCGGCGAGGGCCGTCCGTCCCGCGGAGTTTATGTACTATGCGAAGGCCGAGCCAAGCTCTCCATCTGTTCGGAGAGCGGCAAGCGCCTCATGCTGCGCGTTGCCGGCCCCGGAGAAGTCCTGGGACTGGGCGCAACCCTGAGCGGTGAAGCCTACGAAGTCACGGCCGAACTGCTGGACACCGCGCAGGTGGTGTTCGTGAAGCGCAAGGATTTGCTCAGGTTCCTGCGCGAGAATCCGTCCATCTGTATGGAAGTGGTGCGCCGTCTCAGTGACGACCTTCACGGCGCCTATGAGCGCGTCCGCTCCATCGGCTTGGGGCGAGCCCGCAGGGCACGCGTTCAGCGTAGCGGCGTCCGCACCCTGGCTTCCTGAGGGTATCCGCAACTTTCCCAAGGGCCGCCGCGCGCGGCCCTTTCGTACGCTGAATCCCGAAATTCGTCTTCTCTGGAAGGCAATCGCTGCCCCGGTAGCCGCTTGCAATCCGGCGCGCAGGGGTGGATGATGCTGAAACCTAGCCGGGATTACCGTAAGATTCCCTTCCTGGATCAGTTTTTTTTACTGAAGCGAAACCATGTTCCTGCAGCGCTCCCAACCGCGGCAGCAAGCTCGGTCGCCGCCGAATTCTGGCCTGAAACGCCGCCCCCATCACCGCAGCGAAGGTGAGACGTCATCAACCCGTGTGACGTAAGTCACAGGAACTCGTGCGATTACTCACTGCCTCAGGTGCGCTGTGGATGCGAAAACCAAAGAGTCCTGTAAAAGCGGAAGAAGTGTGCCTGAGCCAATGCCGCTTTCAGGAAATGCAAAACAGTACAGGAGAATCGATGAAGAGATTCTTTGCAGTCGCAGTCGTTGCCGCCATGGCAATGCCCCTATTTGCCGCTGATGGCGCCGCAACCTTCAAGGCCAAGTGCGCCGGATGTCACGGAGCAGATGGCTCGAAATCCATTCCTGCCATGGGCGTGAAGCCTATCAATGCCCCCGATATCACGGGAAAATCCGAAGCTGCAATTGCTGACGTGGTCCTGAAGGGTTCAGGAAAAATGAAGCCCCAGGCCGTAACCCCGGAAGAAGCCAAAGCCGTTGCCGGATACGTGAAGTCCCTGAAGTAAATAAGATTTTTCCAACTGTTGTATTGGGCCGCCCGGGCCCATGCGCCCGGGCAGCTACTTGAAGTCAGGTGAAGGGTTTGTGAAGAATTTAAAACTGTTCTGGATGTTGTGCCTGGTGCTTGTCTGTGCCGGGTTTGCATATGCAGGAACCAAGGCTGCGGCTCAGCCCAAGCCCTCCAATGACGACTGTCTTGCCTGCCATAGCGATGGTTCGATGGTGAATGGCAAGGAAGTTCATGGAGACGCTTTCAAGGCATCGATCCACGGTTCGATGTTTACCTGCGTAGACTGTCACACTGATATCAAGTCCCTGCCGCACGAATCAGGACTTGCAAAACCGACTTGCGTCACCTGCCATGCTGACGAAAAGGCGAAGTTTGATAATGGCGTACACGGGAAGGCACTGGCTGCCGGCAACGCGAAGGTTCCTAATTGCGAAAAATGCCACGGCAATATTCATGAGATCCTACCTGCCAGCGATCCTAAGTCCCGTTCCGCCAAAATCAATGTTCCCAAGATGTGCGGAGAGTGCCACAGCCAGAACATTCCTGGCGTTTCCGGCAAGCCCGGTCTCGCCTATCAGGAATCGGTTCACGGCAAACTGGTAGCAGCCGGAAATGAAAAGGCTGCTGTCTGTTCGGATTGCCATGAGGCGCACGATATTCGCAGTCCCGGCGACGTTACTTCACCGGTGTACCGCGCCAACATTCCCAAAACCTGCTCGCAGTGCCACACCAGCGAGGCGAAGATTTTTGCCACAAGCATTCACGGCAAGGCGTTGGCTGAGGGCAGCATTCACTCTCCCGTCTGCACGGACTGTCACGGCGTTCACATCATCAAGGCGACCAACGATAAAGCGTCGGCGGTCAATGGCAAGAACCAGGGCGACATCGCCTGCGCTCAATGCCACAACAGCATCCGGATGACGCAGGAATTTGGCGTTCCCGGCGGTCGTACGGACAGCTACAACGCCAGCTATCACGGCATGGCAAACGCGGTTGGATCCACCAAGACCGCAAGCTGCTCTTCCTGCCACGGAACGCACAACATTCTTCCCAAGTCCGATCCGGCTTCCACCGTCAATCCGGCCAACCTGGTCAAGACCTGCGGACAGTGCCATACCGGTGCCAATGCTAATTTTGCCAAGGGCCAGATTCACCTTGATCCGGAAGCGATCGCCAAGGCGGATTTCGGAGCCAAGGTCAACAACTACGTACGTGGCGTTTACATTCTGCTGATCGTCGGAACCATCGGCTTCATGTTCCTGCACAATCTCATGATCTTTGTGCGTAAGCTGATCGACCGCAAGAAGAATGCAAGCCATCACGCCTCTGGTCCGCGCATTGTGGTGCGTATGACCAGGAACCAGCGTATTCAGCACTTCATGCTGCTGATCTCGTTCTTCACCCTAGTCGTCACCGGATTTGCCTTGAAGTATCCGGATGCCGCCCTGCGCTTCATCTTCGTCAATGAAATCGGCCGCAGCTACCTGCACCGTTTCGCCGGCGCTCTGATGATCGTAGTCAGCCTCTACCATGTCTTCTATCTCGCAACCACTGGCGAGGGACGCCGCATGTTCCTCGATATGCTCCCCGAACTGAAGGACGCCACGGATATCGTCGACGTCTTCGCCTACAACCTCGGATTCTCCAGCAAGAAGCCGCAATTCAAGCGCTTCAACTACGCGGAGAAGATGGAATACTGGGCGCTGGTCTGGGGCACGTTCGTCATGGCGCTTACTGGCCTGATCATCTGGTTCAAGGTGGTCTCAGCCAGCCAGGTTCCGCGTTGGTGGGTCGATGTGGCTACCACGGTACACTTCTATGAGGCGATTCTGGCCACGCTGGCCATCATCGTCTGGCACCTCTACCAGGTCATTGTCGATCCTGACACTTACCCGGTGAACTTCGCGTTCATCGACGGCAAAATGTCATTCGAGCATTACCAGGAAGAGCACGGACTCGATTCAGCAACCCTGTCACAGTATGCAGGCGCTGGAGACGAAGCCAAAGGTCACCACACCGCAACCAGCAAGTCCAAGAGCAAGATAACCCACGAGTAAAGTAAACCGGGGTGCGCGGAATGGGGTCCGCGCACCCCGGCTAGCTGTAATCACAAGGACTTGGCAAGCAACCGCTACAATTGAGAGGACAATTGCGTGGCCATTAAGAGTGAACGTGCCTGGAGGGCAAAACACACGCCACCAGCTCAGCCGATACATCTACTGCAGGTTTTAGGCCCGCGGGCCTTGCTACTGGTTCTGTTTGTGACTTTCGCGCTTGTCTTCTCGGCGCCCGCTCTGGCCGCTCATGCGTCTGATTCGAGTGATACCTGCCTGGCTTGCCATGGCGACAAGAGCATGTCCACCAAGCACGGTGGAAAGACGGTTTCCCTGTTCGTGGACGGCAAGAAGTTTGCGCCGTCGGTTCACGGTGCCGTAGGCTGCACCGGATGCCATGCCGATCTCGAGGGCAAGGATTTCCCGCATGGAACGCCCGCCAAAGTAAAGTGCGGAAGCTGCCACTCGCAAGAGCAGGATCTTTATGCCAAGTCCCTGCACGGCAAAGCCGCTGCGCGGGGGGACCAATTGGCGCCGCGTTGCGTGAACTGTCATGGCAATCACGATATCGTTCCCGTCAAGGACAAGAGATCAGCGGTCGCTCCGCTGCGTATTCCGTTTGTCTGCGGCACTTGCCATCAAGAAGGCACCGCCGTAATGAAGACCCGGAATATCGACCAGCATGACATTCTGACCAACTACACCGAGAGTATTCACGGCGAGGCCGTGCTCAAGAAGGGCCTGACGGTAGCCGCCACCTGCGCCTCCTGCCATACGGCGCACAGCATCCTTCCGCACACTGATCCCAATTCGTCGATCGCGCGCCGCAATATTGCCGCGACCTGTACCAAGTGCCATGGCCAGATTGAAGCCGTACACCGCAAGATTATCCGCGGCGAGCTGTGGGAGAAAGAGTCAAACGTACTTCCCGCCTGCATCGATTGCCACCAGCCGCACAAGGTGCGCAGCGTCTTTTACGATAAGGGCATGGCCAACGCCGACTGCATGCGCTGCCACGCCAATCCGACCCTCAAGGCCAAGGATGGCCGCTCGATGCTGGTGAGCGAAGTCGAAGTCGCCGGCTCGCGTCACGCCAAGGTAGCCTGCAGTCAGTGCCACTCAGAGGTGAATGTTTCACACAACCGCCCCTGTGAGACCATCACCAAGAAGGTCGATTGCTCGAAGTGCCATGAAGCCGTCGGAGAAGATTACGGACGCAGCATTCACGGCCAGCTTACCGCTAAGAACGATCCTGTGGCCCCCGGTTGCAGAGATTGCCACGGCACCCACGGAATCCTCGGCAAAACGGATCCGAAATCGACCACGTTCCCGACCAACATTCCCGGTCTTTGCAGCAAGTGCCACCTGGAAGGCAAGAAGGCTGCGCTGCGTTACACGGGAACCCAGCACAACATCATTGGCAACTACACGGAAAGCATCCATGGCAAGGGCCTGCTGGAGAGCGGATTGACCGTAACCGCGACCTGCACAGGTTGCCACACCGCGCACAGAATCCTTCCGGCGAAAGATCCAGCCTCCACGGTGAATCCGAAGAACGTTCCGGCAACCTGCGGCAAGTGCCATAACGGAATCGAAGACCAGTTCAACAAGAGCGTCCACTCGCCTTCCGTTAGCGGCACCGATAAGGAACTTCCGGTTTGCAGTACCTGCCACACCGCGCACACCATCAGCCGTACGGATGAAACCGGCTTCGAACTCGGCGTGATGACCACCTGCGGCAAGTGCCACGGGGAAATTGCCAAGTCCTACTTCGAAACCTACCATGGCAAGGTTTCGCGCCTTGGATACACGAAGGCGGCTAAGTGCTTTGACTGCCACGGCTCGCACGATATTGCAAAGATCTCTGATCCGCGCTCGCACCTGAGCCGTGACAACGTGGTAGCGACCTGCCGCAAGTGCCATTCCAACGCCACCCGTCGCTTTGCCGGCTATCTAACCCATGCCACTCACCACGACCCCAAGAAGTATCCGATCCTGTTCTATGCTTTCTGGGGAATGACCGGACTGCTGGTCGGCACATTCGTAGTGGGCGGCGTCCACACTCTTCTGTGGCTGCCGCGCGCCTTCCAGATGCGCCGCGAACTCAAGGAGGCAGAAGCCAAGGAAGAGGCTGCGCTCCAGGCTGAAGCCGAAAGAGAAGCATCGAACGGATCTTCCGAGAAGGATAAGGAGTAATCATGTCGAGCGAAAATCAGGAGAGAGCAACAGTGAGCGCAAGTCTCGATCGATCATCCGCCAAGCATGGGGAGGAGCACCACGGCAATCGCGAATTCGTGCGCTTTGTTCCGTTGGAGCGAGCTCTTCACGCGACGATGGTCGTCTCCTTTATCACCCTGGCAGGCACGGGGATGTCTCTAAAGTTTTCCTATACTCCGTGGGCGCGCGTGCTCTCACGGTTCCTGGGAGGATTTCAGACCGCCGGCTACATCCACCGGTTCGCCGCCACCATCATGTTTTGCGTCTTCTTCACTCACCTGGTCTCGCTGGTAAAGCTGAAGAACCGTGAGTACAAGTCCTGGGCCGATATGATCCTTGGGCCCAACTCCATGTTGCCGACGCTCAAGGATGGCCGGGAGTTCGTGCAGACCATGAAGTGGTTTCTCGGTAAAGGTCCGCGTCCGCAATACAGCCGCTGGACATACTGGGAGAAGTTCGACTACTTCGCCGTGTTCTGGGGAATCTTCATCATCGGTTCCACCGGACTTACCCTGTGGTTCCCGGTTTTGTTTACCCGGATTCTGCCGGGATGGTTCATCAATCTCGCTACCATCATTCACAGCGATGAAGCTCTGCTGGCGACCGGCTTCATCTTCACCGTTCACTTCTTCAACACCCACCTGCGGCCTGAGAAGTTTCCGATGGATGTTGTCGTCTTTACCGGCCAAATGCCTTTGGCGGAGTTGAAACGCGACAAACCGATGGAGTATGAGGAGCTGAAGAGCAAAGGGGAACTGCATCTTCACATGGCCGAGCCTCACCCGGAGGTGGTCGTGAAAATGATTCGGGCCTTCGCCTGGGTGGCGTTGAGCCTCGGCTTCAGCATCGTCATCGGCATCATCTACGCGATGATCTTTGCCTATCGCTAGACCGTGACGCAAGTGTCGCTGAAAAGCTCCCCGGAGGATTCTCGTCGCCGGGGAGCGGCTCAGAATTCGGTGACAAAAAACAGTGCAGGTCAGCTACACTAATTCCACCAAGAACCCCTGGCAGGGTGGGCACGTTGTGGGTTTCGCCTGCTTCGTCCAGAGTAACTGAATACGTTGCATGACTGCGTTACCTGAACGGGTGTTCGATGTGGCGATCCCGTGGGGCGGCCAGGACGCGATCATACGATTCTATGAGGAGAGCAAATGACTGATTCCGGGCCCAATGCGCCCAACTCCCCGCAACATGAGGGGTTCTCTTACAAGTCTCTAATGCGTAATTACATCAGTCTTTCCGGATTGGCGTTGGCAGCCATCGCGCTGGCCAACATCATCATCCTTTTCGCTATTGACGTTACCTCCGCCCAGCCAAACCCGTATATCGGGATCCTTGCCTACATGATTCTTCCCGGCTTTCTTGTGGCTGGCCTCGCTCTCGTGGGCTTTGGCGTATTTCGCGAGCGCAGACGACGCCTGCTGGCGATTCCCGGCGCACCCTTGCTGCCTAGAATCGATCTCAACCAGCCCGGACAACGCAGCCGTCTCGCTTTCTTCCTGAGCTTTGTCTTCGTCTTCATCCTGCTCAGCACGCTCGGCAGCTATCGCGCCTATGAGTTCACAGATTCCACAACCTTCTGCGGCGAACTCTGCCACACCGTCATGCATCCCGAGCACGTTGCGCACGATCATTCCGCGCACGCTCGCGTGAGTTGCGTGGAGTGCCACGTAGGCTCCGGCGCAAGCTGGTACGTGAAGTCGAAAATGTCCGGTGCGCGTCAGGTCGTAAAGACTCTTCTCGGAACCTATCCGCACCCCATCGAAACTCCGGTACAGGACCTGCGTCCTGCCTCGCAGACTTGCGAGCAGTGCCACTGGCCTCGCCAGTTCTGGGGAGCGCAACTCAAGGTCTTCAACCACTTTGGCTCCGATGAAGCCAACACTCCGCGCCAGGTCCGTCTGCTGATTAAAACCGGCGGCGGCGATCCCGCCTCCGGCCAGACCGCCGTAATTCACTGGCACATGAACATCGCCAACAAAATCGAGTACAAGAGCGACCCCAAGCGCCAGACCATGTCATGGGTTCGGATGACGGATCGCGCCGGCAATGTCACCGAGTACAACGCCGCCGGAGCCGATCCCGCCGTGGTGGCCAAGATGGACCAGCGCCGCATGGATTGCATCGACTGCCACAACCGTCCGACGCACGTTTACACTCCGCCGGACCGTGCCGTGGACCAGGCAATGGCCGCCGGACTCATCAATCCCACGCTGCCATTCGCCAAGCAGCAGAGCGTCGCCATCCTCACTGCCGAATACAAGACCAACGCGCAGGCGCAGGATGCCATCGCCAAGGCCATCCCGGCCTTCTACAAGGAGAAGTATCCGCAGCTATCTGACTCCCGCGCTGGCGACATACAGAAAATGACCGCCGAGCTCCAACGCATCTTCCGCGAGAACATCTTCCCGGAGATGAAGGTGGATTGGCGCACCCATCCTGACAACGTCGGCCACTATTACTTCAGCGGCTGCTTCCGCTGCCATGATGGCAACCACACCAGCAAGGATGGCAAGGTCATCTCCAAGGACTGCAACTCCTGCCACACCGTGCTCGGCCAGGAAGACGGCGTGCTACCTGCCAACGTGGTCAATACCGCTATGGCCTTCAAACACCCCATCGACCTCGGCGACCTGACCGCAGTTAGCTGCATCGACTGCCATAACGGCGGAGTAGGGCCCTAGCGCCCGCAGCCGGAGGGCCGTCCGTTGGCCCGTACCCGACTGAACGAAGACAACAACGGCCCCGGTGCGAAACCGCCGGGGCCGTTGTATGTGCGTGAAGAACCTAAAGCATTTTCGATCCCGCCTTCGCCATCTCACGATCAGTCGCTTCCTTTGCGCGGAACTTCGCAATGCGCTGGATTAGCAGCGCTGGGACGGGTTCAGAGAGAGGGAAACGGATCGTACCCTTGTGAACCTGGTACGATGCAAGCTCGTCCTTGAACTCTTCGATCAGAGAACTACTGGCTGGGTACAGGGAGTAGTGCTGCTTCCAGCCGGCGAAATAGAGCACCGCGTTGCCATGAATTTTGTACGTGGGAATTTTGTACGAGATCGATTCATCAGCTCCCGGCAGCGCGTTCTGGATGCTGCTCCGCACGAGCCTGAGTATGGGCCGCACATCTTCAGGTTGCGATGCGATGTACTCGTCCACGGATTGGAAGATAAGCTTGGTCATCGTGATTCACTCTTCTCACCGGCTTCCATGCTGCCATCGGTAGATGCACAAATCAAGCGGGGGAGCAATCCATTGCATTCTGGTGTATTCTCTATGTGACACACATCACAACAGTCCTGTGATAAGAATCATGGCCTACTGTCTATCCCGCACCGTATCTTAAAGTTGCGGCCACGGTATTCGGCCATCGTTCAGGAGATATCATGAGTGCAAGTCCTAGTAGTGGCGCTGGCCAGCATCTGCCGCGCCTTGTTTTTTGGGAAGTCACCAAGGGTTGTAACCTCCGTTGCGTGCATTGTCGTGCCACCGCCACCGAGCTAGCGTCCCCCTCTGATCTGCCCACCGCGCAAGCGCTGGAGATCATTGACCAGATTGCCGCCTTCGCCAATCCCATCCTCGTGCTCTCCGGCGGCGAGCCGCTCTACCGTCCGGACATCTTCCAGCTCGCCAAGTACGCCACTGACAAGGGCCTGCGCGTGGCCCTGGCCACCAACGGCACGCTGGTTACCAAGGAAGTCGCGCAGAAGATTGTGGACTCCGGCGTCAAGCGCGTTTCGATTTCGCTGGACGGCTCCAACGCCGAAACCCACGATAGCTTCCGCGGCATTCCCGGAGCCTTCGACGCGGCCATTTACGGCTTCAAGAATCTGAAAGAGCTTGGCATGCCGGTGCAGATCAACATGACCATCGCCAAGCACAACGCCGTCGAACTGCCTGCCGTGCTTGACATGGTGCGCGGACTCGGCGCGGACGCTCTGCATACCTTCCTGCTCGTTCCCGTGGGCTGCGGCGTGGATATCGCCGAAACGGAAATGGTCGATCCCCAGGAGTACGAGCGAATCCTGAACTGGTTCTACGATCAGGCCGCCATCGGGGACATCGAACTCAAGGCCACCTGCGCGCCGCATTACTTCCGCGTTGTGCGCCAGCGCCGCGCCGCCGAGCGCAAAGAGGAACGTCTCGGAGCGGCTCCAGCAGCCGTTGAGGCCGCACCGGCCCCCGCCATTGGAGCCACTGAGATGACGATGCCCGGCTCTACCGGCATGGCCTTCAAGACCGATTACGAGAAGTTCGGCCGGAGCGGAATCCGCCATGACGGAATGCCGCACCCGCACGGACATCCCGGCGGCGATCCCAACGCCATGAACGCCATGACCAAGGGCTGCCTTGCCGGAACCGGTGTCTGCTTCATCTCGTTCGACGGTGAGGTTTTCCCCTGCGGCTATCTCCCCGCCATCGCCGGCGACTTGAAGAAAACGCCGTTTGCAGAGATATGGAAC
>Ga0302320_10014901_pt1 | contig 16023 bp, 13 predicted proteins | sample Bog_T0_3_FD_202130 | JGI IMG/M metagenome (GOLD analysis project Ga0302320, IMG submission 202130) | Peat permafrost microbial communities from Stordalen Mire near Abisko, Sweden - Bog_T0_3 | ecosystem: Environmental > Terrestrial > Soil > Wetlands > Peat | place: Sweden: Abisko, Stordalen Mire... | reverse complement strand
GTTGGCCGATTCGTGAGCCACCTGGGCGCCGTGTTTCATGGCAATGCCGACATCGGCGAAAGAAAGCGCGGGTGAATCGTTGATGCCGTCGCCGACCATGGCAACGATGCGCCCTTCGCGCCGCAGCTGCTGGACGTACTCGGCTTTATCGGCGGGCAAGGTGTCGGCGACGTGGCGGCTCAGACCCAGACGCGTGGCAACGGCGCGTGCCACGGTGCCATTATCGCCGGTGAGCATGATGGTGTCTTTGATCTTCAGGTTGTGCAGGATGCCGACCACGTCGCGGCTTTCGGGGCGGACGCGGTCGGAGTAAGGAATGAGTCCCACGAGTTGGCTGTCGATAGCGAGAAGGAGCGATGAGCAGCCATTCTCATTGAGGAGATGCTGATCGCTCGAGGCTTTCTTAGTGGCGATGGAATTCTCGCGGAGGAAGCGCTCGCTTCCCAGATGAAGATGATATCCGTTCACCTGCGCTTCGACGCCGAATCCAATACGATAGTTGACCTCATTGCAATCGGGGACTTCGATCTCATCGTGTTCGGTACGCGCACGGATGGCTTCGGCAACGGGATGCTGCAGGCGCGCCTCGGCAGCGGCGGCGAGGCTGAGAATCTTGCGCACCGGGAAATTTTTCGGCTTATAAGTAATGACGTCGTGGACGTGGGGAATGCCCGCGGTCAGCGTGCCGGTCTTATCGAAGACGATGGTATCGACCTCGGCCAGTTTTTCCAGATGCGCGCCGCTCTTGATGAGAATGCCCTGACGCGCGGCGTGCGTCATCGAGGCGAGCACGGAAGTAGGCGCGGCGACGCGGATGCCGGTCCCGTAATCGACGATGACGAGCGAAGTGAAGCGGTTGATGTCGGCGAATCCGATGCCCATACCGGCCGCGAGCGTGAGAGTGGGGCCTACCAGACGATCGGCAAAACGCTCGGCGTGATTCTGGATGCGCGTTTCGCCGACGGGCGCGGACTCGACGAGGTGAACGATCTGGGCAGCGGTGGTTTCATTGCCGACGCGCGTGGCGCGGATCGTGAGGTAACCTTCGCGCAAGCCCGTGGCGGCGTACACAGCTTCGCCCGGACCGCGCAGCACAGGCAACGACTCGCCGGTGATGGTCTTCTGATCGAGGGTGCCGTTGCCGGTGAGGATTTCGCCATCGACTGGAATCATTTCACCCGAGTGCGCGACCACGACGTCGTCTACAGCCAGGAGCGCTACGGGGATGGCGTGCACCGCGCCCCCTTTCAGGACCCAGGCCATTTTTTTCTGATATTCGAGCAGCTCGCCGACGGCGCGTTTGGAGCGGGCTGCGGTCAAGTCGCGAATCCAGTCGCCGAGGCGCACCAGCCAGACGATGATGCCGGCGGTGAGGAAAGCGCCATGGGCCATGGACACCGTGATGGCGAGAGCGTCGAGGAAATCGACGTTGAGTCGGCGCTCGTGGCGCAGAACTCTCCATGCCCGGCGGCCGATGGGCCGGGCGTTCCACAACATGAGCGGCGTGTTGATGGCGACCACGGCAGGGCCGACGAAGAACGATAGAATCAGCGAGGCAGTGGGAAGGGCGAGGGGCAGCCTGGGGCGCGTATGCTGGCGGGCGGCGACGGTCTCGGTTGCAGGGATCGGGGCCAGCGCGTGCCCGTTGCCATTCGCCGCGGTGAGTGCGGCACTTGAGATCAAAGCCTCGAGCGAACGCGCGTGGTGCAGCCGGTTCACAAGGTCGGCGAGGATACCGGGGCGATTGTGGTCATATTCGATGACGATAGAGCAGCAATTACGATTGATGCGAATCTTCTGTACCGAGTCCGCCGGCAGCAGGTGCATGACGATGCGGTCGGGCGCTTCGTTCGATCGGAACAGCGCGGGAACGAACAAGCGAACCCGCCCAGGGAAAAAATGACGAACTTCGGCGAGCATCAGAGAGGGTGCGGCTTGACGCCCGGCCCTTTGGCCCTGTGCGGATCCGGATGTGTAGTGGGCGGGTGCGTGTGCAGCGTGACGAAATGATTAAAGGAGAAAACACCCAGGGTGAGCCAGACCGGTGTGGCGGCTTCAAGACCCAGTTCCATGAAGGCGTAAACAGCCAGCGCCAGCGGGGTCAGCACCTTCAGATCGACATTATTGTCGGTAGCCTTTTTGAGGCCGATGTCGAACTTTCTGAGGGCATCGAATACTACCTTCGCCGAGTGCGAATGAGAGGAAAGAAATTCAGCCTCTTTTTCCAGCATCTCCACGGCTTCGTCGACTTCGGACAGGACGGGCGCCGGGGGCCTGGCTGAAACCTGGAGCGTTTCCTGATGGGACCCTTCGGCGCTGGCTAGATGGGCATGAAAATCGACGTGGCGAGCGGGGTCGTAGAGAACGGTGACGGTTCCGGTCGCTTCGCTGACTTTCACCTCGCTAACGCCAGGCAATGGAGAAAGAGAGCGCTTGATCTCTTCGAGAGCGGCAGGGTCCCCTTTAGCCGACGGAACGCGGATGCGCAATCTCCCTTTAGTGTTATGAGCGACGTGTGCGCGATGCCGCATCTGATCTTAAGCTGCTGTAGTCTTGGCTGACTCAGCCGTTTCGGCTTTGGCAGCGTGGTCCGCTTTAGCTTCCGCAACCATATCGTGCATCTGTTCGGTCGCTTCGGCCATCATCTCTTTAGTCTTCTGCATGGCGGAGTAGCCGGCGCGAACGGTGGATTTAAACATGGGGCGGAGCTTGGGGCCGATGCCGGGAAGAAACGCGGCGCCGACACCGATCAGCATGCCGGGAAGCAACTCCGCGGAGATGAGCGCTACGCCAGCGCCCACCACCACGATGGTTGCGGCCTTCGCGACTACGTCGTTACTCTTAACTTCTTCTCCGAAATTTTCGATTTCGGGATTTTCCTGTGCCAAATCGTCAACGTGGCCGTTGGCGGTCTGATTATGGTCTGTCATAGGAATCCTTGTAGTATGGGCGAGGAATGGGAAAAACCTCAGTCGATACTAGCATCCGGTCCATTAAAAAATGATTACAGTCTTGAGTCGATACGCGCTTTCCTGAGGTCATCGAGGTACTGGTATCGGGTTCGGACCAGAGCCGGGCCATAGCGACGCTCGAGGTGACGCACAACGAAGTGCGCGCCCGCAACCTGTTGGAAGTGCTGCATAAAGGCAAGATTAACGGCTGCTCCGCCGACGGCGCCAACTACGGGTATCGCGCCCGCTGCGACCTTTTCCGACACCACTACCCCAAAGCGCGACCCGACGGAAGTGATGAGGTCGACGATCACGGGAGCGGAGCCGCCGGCGAGTCCCCGCTCAAGCAGCGCCTGGGCCGCTTCGCTAACCGTTTTTGCGAGGAAAGCGCGCGCCGCGTAGTAGCTCGTCTCACCCGACAGACCGTGTTTTCCCGGCGCGGCGTGTTTACCAGGCGCGGCGTTTTTACCAGGCGCGCCGAGGGCGAACACTTCGAGGCATGCCAGGCGCGCGGCGGGCTGATCCAGTTGCTCGCCGTGACGGGCTGCGATGCCGGCGATGGACCGCAGCATAAGCGTGGTGGTAACCGGCAATTCGATCGCGAGAGCTGCCATACCGAAAAATCCGCTGACTCCGCCTGTAACGGTGGAAGCGACTTGGAATAAGAGCGGGGGCGGTTCAGGCATGCCCTTCTCTCCCATCCTGTACAGCGCAACCTGGAGAGCCTGCGTCATGGTGTGGCGAACGGCTCGGTTGATCTGATTGGTGACCGGGGCGGGCAGACGCTTCAGCAGTTGGGAAACAGGTTCGCCGGTGATGTCCGTCAGGCGTCCCACGAAGCTTTTTCCTTCAAGAATGGCAACCGCGTTGATGAGGGCACGCTCGTCGCGTGCGTTCAGTTCTTGTGGATTGGCGGACACCAGCGAACTCATGCGTGGACTTTCCTCCAGTTTACGAGAGGAGCCGACAGATCGGATCGGCGCGGGCAGATCGGAAATCTGCCTCACCGGGCTACTGAACTTTCAGGTAATCGGGCAGCTTCTGTTCGGCGTGCCCGATGGCCCGAGCCAGGCTCAGTTTCGCCAGATTGTGCGCGAAGAGCGCGGTGATGTAGTCGAGATCGGCCGAGGCCACGGCTTCCTGCGATTGCACTACTTCCACCGAATCGGTTACTCCGGTATCGAATTTCTCGCGGGAGAGCCGCAGGGTTTCGCGCGCCAGGTCCTGATTATTGCGCGAGAGCTCAAGCTGGCTCGCCGCCGCCTGAAGATCCAGAAACGCATTGCGGACATCGCTCTCCACGCGGCCCTGAATGTCCTGCAGTTCGGCGCGCCGCTGATCGAGCGCGGCCTCCGCCTGCTCGATGTCTCCAGCCGTTTTGCCGCCTTGCCAGATAGGAATTTTCACGCTGCCGGCAACGGTATACGTATGCTGGCCTTCACTGAAGCGCGGACCGATTTCACCCAGATCGGCGGAGACGGCGAGAGAAGGTAAGCGCTCGGATCGGGCCGCGGCTCGGGCGCGCTCGGCTGCGCGGATCTGCGCTTCGGCGGCTTTCAGATCGGCACGCGAATCGAGTGCCTGCTTAACCGCGTCTTCCACCGTGAGCGGCGGCGCCGCCGCGTAAACCACCTCATCGCCGATTTCGAAATTGTTGTTGGCCGGCAGCCCCGTGAGTCGCGCGAGATTGATCTTCTGCCGCGCCAGATCGTTTTCCAGAGTTGCCAGGCGCTGCTGCTGAGTCTGCTGTTGCACCAGCGCGCGATTGACATCGATCTGTGCGGCAACCCCGGCCTGCCGGTACTGCAGGGTCTGTTGATAAACAGCCTTAGTCGTCTCCACCTGGGCGCGCGCCGATTCCACGCGAGCTCGGGCGGCAATCACCTGGAGATAGGAAGCGCCCACTGCGAGCACAATCAGGTCGCGCGCGTCTTCGACCGATTGTTCATTGGCATGCACGATCTCTTTTGAGGCACGCAGATTATTGAGCGCGGTCATATCGACGAAGCTCTGGGTCAGCGTGGCGCGCAGATCGAAATAGCTGAGCGGCCCGATCACGGCGGGCAAATTCGGGATGCGGATACCCAGCGCCTGCAGATCTTCCGTCAGATAGTTTTCGCGAAAAGCCCCGTTGAGGTTCGGCATCAGCGCACTGCGCGCCACACGTTCCTGGCCGTGCGCCTGCTTGATCGCATTCGCCATGCCCACCGCGCCGAGGTTGAAATCGAGCCCGCGCTGGATGGCTTCGCGCAACCCGAGCTTGCCCGTGAACGGCGTGCGCGCGGTACTGTTGGCGCTGCCTGCATACGGGCCCTGCACCTGCACAGATGTGTTGAGGGTGTTCACGCTGGTAGTGGCTCCGGGCAGCGGCGTTTGCGCAGTGGCCACCGATCCATTCCCGCTTCGGCTCGACAGCGGCAACTGTACCGCGCTCGTCGAGGCTCCCTGAGGGGGCGCCCCGCCAATTTGCGCGAAGGCTGTGCTGGCAGATAGCGCCACGGCGATAAATGCGAGTCGGAATATCTTGTTCATGGATGTCTTGTCACCCCAGTTGCTTTCTGAATCGCCGAATGCTGAGCGAGAGCAATACCACCGCAAATGCGATCAGCACCAGAACATTCGGCCATAGTGTGTCGATCCCGCTGCCCTTCAGCAGCACGGAGCGCGTGATGATCCCGAAATGGCGGATGGGATTAATCCATGTGATCGGCTGCATCCAGTGGGGCATTGCCTCGACGGGCGTCAACGCACCGGAAAGCGACGCCAGCGGCGGATTCACAAAGAAGCTCATCAACTGCGCCTGCTGCGCGGATTTCGTGTAGGTAGCGATAAACGTTCCAATGCCGATGCCGCAGAGCACGCAAAGCGCGGCGCCGGTCTCGACGAGCAGCAGGTTGCCGCGCACCGGGACATGGAACACGAAACAGATCAGGCACGTGGCCAGCACGATCATGAAACAGAGCAGCGCGAAAAGCGGCGCTATTTTGGCAATGATGATTTCGCCGGTGCCAGCCGGGGTCATGAGCAACTGCTCCACCGTGCCGGCTTCACGCTCCTTGATCATGGACGCGGACGAGATCAGCGAGCCGTTCAGCATCAGCAATACGCCGAATGTTCCGGTCACGATGAACCATGAGGTGACCAGGCCCGGGTTGTAGAGAAAGGCAGGAATCAGCGTGACCGTGCCGCGCCGCGACACCTGGGTGGCCGCAATCCGACTAAATTGGGCATGCACGCCGTTCTGCGTCAGGTTGCGATTCCAATCCTGCAAAACGCCTTCCGTGTAGCCCTGCGAGATGGCCGCCGTGTTGGCGTTCATGGCGTTCAGCAGTACCTGCACCGTGCTCTGACGCCCGCGCTGCAGGTCGCGCGCAAAGTCGTAGGGAACGATCAGACCGGCATCCAGATCGCCGCGCGCGATGGCGTCGCCGATCTGATTGGCGGTGAAGTAAGTGCCGGCCAGGCGGAAACTGCGGCTCTGCGTCATGTTGGCGATCAGGTCGCGGCTCTCCGGCGTGTGGCTGAGATCGACGACGCCGAGGCGCAGATCGTCAACGGTGGCATTCAGCGCGAAGCCGAACAGGAGCAACTGCACGGTCGGTGGCACGATCAGCGAAATTGCCAGACGCTTGTCCCGCCGAATCTGATTGAACTCTTTACCTATGAGAGCGCGCAGGCGATGGCCCAGGAAACTCATATGCTTAATTGCATCCTTCGCATTTTTTTCCACGCCAGCAGATAGAAGACCGATCCGATGATGCCGATCATGGTCACGTTGAACCACATGGCAGGCCAGCCGCCGCCTGCAAGCAGCGCGTCGCGCACGATCTCGATGTAATAGCGGCCCCAGACGATGCCGGAGACCCAGCGAATCTGGCTCGGAATATTCTGCACCGGAAATATCAGGCCCGAAAGCAGGAAGACCAGCAGGAAACCGCCCAGCGCCACCGCTTGTATCGAAGCCGCCTGGCTGGGTATGGCAGCGCCGAGCAGCGTGCCGAACGAGGCCACGCAGAATGCATAGAGGACGCTCGCCACCAGGAAAGGCGTGGGGTCGCCGACGATTCCCACGCCGAAATACGTGACCAGCAACAGCAGCGAGAGTATCCATTCGGCCAGGGCGATGAGCATGAACGCGAGAATTTTTCCCAGCAGAAATTCATGCGCGGAAATGCTCGATACATAGACCTGCAGGATGGTCTTCTGTTCGCCTTCTTTGGACATGGCGAGAGCCGCCAGCAATGGCGGAAACATAGAGATGCCGAGCACAAAGACGCCCGGTCCGTAGAATTTCTTCGACTCGCGGCCAGGGTTGAACCACAGGCGTATAGCGGCGTTGACGGGCGCAATCACGGGCCTGCCGGCGGAGTCGCTGTCGTAAGCCGCGGCAATCTCGCCCGAATAACCCTGAATCAGCTTGGCGGTGTTGGCATCGGTGGCGTCGACTAACAATTGAACGTCGCTGTTTACGCCGCGCGCCAGGTCGCGTCCGAAGTGCCGGGGAATGATCAGCACGCCGCGCGCCGCATTCGATATAAGAGCTTCGACAGGCGGTTTCGAAACCGGCCATGAGACCACATGAAACGTGATCGATTGGCGAAACGCATCGACGAAGGTTCGCGAGGCGGGCGAGTCATCCAGATCCTGCACGACAAGAGGCATTCCCGTAACGGTCAATGACAAGGAGTTGCCGAGCAGCATCATCAAAAACAGCGGCAGCACCAGCGCCAGCGTCAGCGCCAGTCGGTCGCGCGCAATCTGTGTAAGTTCTTTGCGGGCCTGTGCGAAAATTCTGCGCATTATTCCTCCCGGGCGATCTTGCCCTGTTGTCGCGCCTTCTCGACCACCACGATGAAGACATCTTCGAGCGAATACGGCTCTTCATGAGCCTCATGCACCTGAATCCCCGCGGCATTCAGTTGGACGATGGTATCGCGCTTACCCGCTTCGTAATCCCCGGCTGTGATGACGTGCAGGCGATCGCCGAACAGCGAGACGCGCCACTTATCTTCGCGGGACCGCAGCAGGTCGGCAGCGCGCTGCGGCTGATCCACGCTGAGCTCGATCAGATGGCCGCCTTGCTGGCTCTTGACGCCCAGAGGTGTTCCTTCGGCGACCAGTTCGCCGGCCACCATGAAGCCCAGGCGATTGCACTGTTCGGCTTCTTCGAGATAGTGCGTGGTCACCAGAATCGCCGTGCCCGCGTCGGCGAGCCGGTTGATCATACGCCAGAAGGCGCGGCGCGCCAGCGGATCCACACCCGAGGTGGGTTCATCGAGAAACAGCACGCTCGGCTCATGCATGATGGCGGCGCCAAAGGCCACACGCTGCTTCCAGCCGCCGGGCAGGCTTCCGGTGATCAGGCTCTGCTTGCCGACGAGGCCGGAGAACTCGAGCACCCAACGCTTCTTCTCGTCGCGCTCGGCGTTGGGAACGCCATAAACTCCGGCGAAGAAATCCAGATTTTCGCCGATCGTGAGATCGTCGTAGAGCGAAAACTTTTGCGACATGTAGCCGATGCGCTGGCGCACTTCGCGCGATCGCAACTTGCCCTTCTCGCCGGCCAGTTCCATGGTCCCCATGGTGGGATCGAGCAGCCCGCAGAGCATGCGAATGGTAGTGGTTTTCCCCGCGCCGTTAGCGCCCAGCAGGCCGTAAATCTCGCCGTACTTCACCTGCACGCTTACGTCTTTAACCGCCGTGAAATCGCCGAAGCGCTTGGTCAGCTGCGAGGCGCCGATAGCAATTTGTCCTTTGAGATCGTGGTGCGGATGCCTGCCGTGATGAGCCGGCGCGTGCACTTCCTGGCCGATGGCGCGCAGGGTAGCGACGAAGGTGTTCTCCAGCGTGGGCTGATCCACGCGAAAAAGGCTGACGGCAATTCCTGCCGCCTGCAGACGGTCCTCGACGAGTCTCCAGCCGCGATCGGCATCGGGAACAATCACATCAAGGCGGTCGCCAAAGCGTTGTACGTCGAAGATGTCGGTGTGTTTGGCGGCATCGGCCATCAACGCTTCTTCGGCCTTGCCCAGATCGCCGGCGTGGATTTCAAGGCGGGCGGCCTTGAGACGATCGCGCAATTCCCGCGGCGTGCCCAGTTCGCGAATCTCGCCGAGATGAATCAGGGCCACGCGGTGGCAGCGCTCGGCCTCATCGAGGTAGGGAGTCGCAACCATTATTGTGAGCCCCTCGATGGCGAGATGCGCCAGCGTGTCCCAGAATTCGCGCCGCGAGACGGGGTCGACGCCGGTGGTCGGCTCATCGAGAAGCAGCACGTGGGGCTGGGCCACCAGGGCGCAGGCCAGCGCGAGTTTCTGTTTCATGCCGCCGCTCAGACGCCCCGCCAGCCGGTCGGTGAAGCGATCCATATCGAACATGGAGAGATAGCGATGGCCGCGCTCGGCGATTTCGGCACGCGGCACACGGCGGAGATCGCCGATGTACTGGATGTTCTCTTCCACCGTCAGATCGGGATAAAGGCTGAACGATTGCGTGAGGTAGCCGCTCTGGGAACGAGCCTCGCGCGCGGGAACGCCAAAAATTTCGGCCGTACCCGAAGTCGCTTCCATAACGCCCGCGAGAATCTGAAAGGTGGAAGTCTTCCCGGCGCCATCCGGCCCGATGAGCCCGAAAATCTCGCCGCGGCGCACGTCGAATTCGATGCCGCGCACGGCTTCCACCGTGCCGTAGCGCTTCCAGAGGCCGTGCACGGAGATGGCAGCGGTGGCGGCCGGAGTTTCCGTCACGGTCATTTGTGCCTGGTACCCGCGGGCCAGCTGTCACCCGAAACGAGGATTTCGCCATCGGCGGGCATGCCTGGTTTGGCGAAGCCGATGCCGCTCTTGAGATCGAGCTTGAGGCCGACCACCTGCTTCACGCGGTCGTCGCGAAAGTAGGTATTTTCAGGTGTGAACGTGGCCTGTGGATCGATGCGCCCCACCACCGCATCGAGCGCCTGGCTGGGATTGGAATCGAGATAAACGTGGGCCGGCTGCCCCGCTTTAACCTTACCGATCTGCGCTTCGGGGACGAAGCCGCGCAGATAAACCTTGCTCAGATCGAGCAGGGTCACGATGGCCGTACCCGCCTGCACCACTTCGCCGGGTTCCGCCGTTCGCGTGACCACGGTGCCGCTGAAGGGAGCGATGACGGTGAGGTCGCCGCGATTTTCCTCGGCTTCGACTAACTGCGCGCGCGCCCGTGCCTCATCGGCGTTGGCGCTCTGAATCTGCGCTCTCTGCTGGGCGATCTGTTTGAGAATCCCGGCGGATTGCGCCGAGTGAATTTCGGGATTCGTCAGGTTGGCTTTGGCGACATTGAGCGATCCGCGCAGGGCGTCGACATTGCGTTGCGCCGCCGCCACTACCGCTTCCTGGCTATCCGCCGTGGCCTGTGCCTGCCGGCCCTGTCGCTCCGGAACGGCGCCATCGCGGGCGAGCCTGGTATAAGCGTCGCGATCGAAGGCGTTGATTTTCAGCGTGGCCTGCTGCTGGGCGAGTTGGGCCTCAGCCCCTGCCAGCTGCTGCTCCGCCTGGTGGACGCGTCCCTCGGCATCGAGCCGCGCCTGGCCCACCTGAAGTTCTGTCTGCGTCAGTTGCTGTTCGAGAACGGGAATCTGCGCCTGGGCGGCTCGCACCTGATCCTCGGCATTGCGGACGGCATCCTGCGCCTGATCTTCACGGGCGCGCATTTGGGGGTCGTCGAGAACCGCGATGGTTTCGCCGGCCTTCACCGAATCGCCTTCGCGAAAACGGATTTCGAGAATGCGTCCGGTCACCTTGGGGGCGATCGCCGAATCGTCGCCTTCGATGCGGCCGCTGAGCGCGATGACGTTGGCGGGCATGGCGGGTTGGGAGAAGAAGATCTTCCAGATTCCGAACGCGGCGCCTGCCAGCACGAGGAGGATGACGACGACACGGATGGGCTTGCGCGAGCGCGGCTTGGGTTCTGTTTCACTCATGGGATATCCTCTCGGTCTGTTGGTTGGCGGTCGCCCTTAATGCGTGAAGGGAAAAATCGGCGATGTGATCGGCGATCTGGCTGAAGCGCTCGGGTGTGAATTTCAGATCCGGCCAAAGACATTCGATCACGGGACGCGCGTGCATGTAGTGAGTTACCTGGCCGATCACGCTCAGAGCGCAGAGGCGCGTCGTATCGTGATCCGGCGGCAGGCCGATAATCTGCGAAATAATGCGGTGAATCGCGGCCGAGCGGGGGCCGATAATCTCCTCGACCACACGCGGCAGGACCTCGGTCGGTTGGGCCATTTCATGGGCCATGATGCGAAATTGCCACGCCTCCCTTTCGCCGGTCATGCAGGTGCGCAGCAGCATATTGGTGATGAACTGCCGCAGGGCTTGTTCGGGGTCGTCGAGCGGACGCGCGGGATCGAGAATTTCATCCTGCACAGCGGAGCCGATGATGTGTCGCAGCACCGCTCCGTATAAGCCAAGCTTGTCGCCGAAGTAATAATTGACCGCCGCAATGTTGGCGCCCGCGCGCGCACAGATATCCCGCACTGTTGCGGATTGGTAGCCGTGGTCGGCGAAGATTTCGCCGGCGGCCTCGATCAATCGGACCCTGGTAGTGTCGATTTCGGCGTGCGCCATTAAAACGTCAGATTAAAACAGTTGTTTGAAAGTGTCAAGGCCGATGGGTGGTTGAAGACCACCGAAATGGTTGTTTTCCACAGGTGATCGGCGCGCACATCGATGATCAACTCCTTTATTATCAGAGAATTCGGTTTGGTATGTGACTTGCTTTTATGAGGGTGGAACTGGAGGCAGGCAATCATGAAACGGCAAATATCTAAATTCTTCAGCAAGGCGGCTTTACCCACGCTGCTCACGGGCGCGGTGCTCACACTGATGAGCCCGGTTGGCGCTATGGCGGCAAGGGGCGGCGGTGGCGGCGGCCATTTCGGCGGTGGCGGCGGTGCTCATTTCAGCGGTGGAGGCGGTGCGCGTGGTTATGCAGCTCCCCGCGGCGGCGGATATGTTGGCGGCGGCGGGGCCTATCGGGGCGCCTATTACGGTGGCGGCTATCGCGGCGGTTATTATGGCGGCTATCGGGGCGGGATCGGCTTCGGCTTTGGACTCGGCTTCGGTGTCCCCTATGGTTACGCCTACGGCTATCCAGGCTATTATGGGGCGGCTCCCGGATGCGGCTTCTATGACGCGGCCGGCTACTGGCATCCTGGTCCTTGCGCCGTTCCGGCACCCGGCGCCTATTACGGTCCCGGTTACTAATCGCGCGGCAATGTCCTGACGGTCAGCGCGCCGCGGCCGTCAGGGCGTTGCTTTCTCCCTGCGAAGCCAGCGACAGCGCTATCACGGCCCAATTCGTGCCCGAAGCCGAGATCCATTGATCGATGCCGTGAGGGAAGCCATCGTCGAAATAAGGCTGTGCAGGGAAGGACCTGGATTTCACGTACCACGAACCATCGGTGTTCTGCGTCTTCAATAAAAACTGGATCCCGCGCTGCCAGTTTGTATCGGCAAGCGGGATCCCTGCCTCATGTAACGCCACGAGCGCTTGGCCTGTTGCGTAAGATGTGCTATCCAGGTACGAGTTGTCCGACCATCCCCCGTCGGCGTGTTGCTCTTTCAGCAAGTCCTGCACGGCGATTTTCAGAGCTTCTTTGTTGCCCGCCCACGCGAGTCCAAAAACGCGGAATGTACGGTCCTCGTGTGTGTAGACGGGAGCCTTCGCCAGCCATGCCGAAGCGAGCTGGATCGATTTCTCATAATCCACCCGAAATCCGGCCGGAGCGTAGAATTGCAGCGCACGCAGCGAATTGGCGGTATTGGTAATCTCATCGCCGCACAACGGATTGCGCGAGCCGCCGCAGCCGACTCCCCAATGCCCGTCCGGAAACTGGCGCATCCTGATGTAATGGGTGATTGAATCCGTTATTAAATCGGGTTTGTATTGTTCGGCGTGCAGCCCTTCAAGAATATAGGCCGGGCCGCCGGGCGGCATGCCCTGCAGCAGACGCTCCCGCCATTCGCCGAAGAACGACGCCACGGCTTTCACTTCCTGTTTCGCCAGCGGCTCATCGATGTGAAAACCGCTGCCGCGCGCCGCGGAAATGGCCATGTCCGTCAGGGCTTCGTTGTGGCAGGACACGCAACCGGATTTCTGCGTGAAATTCAGGTCGGCCTTCTGCAGCAGCGGAAGCGCGCGTGTGACGGCATCGCGAATGGTATTCCCTTTCTGAAATGCCAGCGCAACCGTCGGCTCAGGCGTGGACTTCGCTCCCGATTTAATCAGCAAGTCCACAATTGGCGAATTTCCATGAAGGCGCGCCGCGTCGAGCGCCGTATGGCCATCCACACTTTTCGCATTCACGTTGGCGCCGCGTTCGATCAACAGCGCCACACTCTTAAGAGGAAGGCGGTCGCAATTCGCCGCAAACATGAGCGGAGTGTGGCCATCCACATCGGCTGCATTCACATCGGCTCCATGATCGAGCGCAAACCGCATGGCATCGAGATCGCCGTAGACCGAGAGGGAGAGCAGCGATGCGGTGTATTCCTTCGCGTCCAGCCCTTTGGCGACCAAATCGACACAGCGGGAACACTTCGCTTCAAGCGCTCCGGTAATGGCTCCGCCGCCGGCGTTCTTAATGTTGGCGCCATGATCGAGCAGCAACTGCATGGCCTCCGCGTCGCCGGCGCCGGCCGCTTCGCGCAGCGGGGATGCGTCACCGGGCGCGCGGCCTTTGGGATTCGGATCGGCATGGTGATCCAGCAGAAGTTTGACGATAGGCGCCGTGCCGGCCTGCGTGGCGGCAATCAGCAGCGGCGTTCTGCCATCGCTCGAAAGCGCGTTCACATCCGCGCCGCGGTCGAGCAGGGCGCGGGTCTTTTCCAGATCGTTGACGGCCCACATCAGGGCGGTCGCATTGGCGTCGTTGCGCTTGTTGGGATCGGCGCCCTTCGCGAGCAGTGCTTTCACCGTGGCTGCGTCGGAATAGAGAACGGCAAACATGAAAGGGGTCGAGCCATCGGGACCGCGCAGATTGAGCGCTTGCGGATCTTCATCGACGAGCTTCAGGAAAGCGGCCTTGTCTCCCCCGCGTAAGGCCTCTACCATGCGAACAGCTTTAGGGTCGGGCGGAGTCAGCACTGGCTCGTTGGCCAGTTCATCGGGCCACGGCGCGCCTTCGTCGATCCACGCTTTGATCACGGCAATCTCTTCGGCGGGCATGGGGCCGGTGGCGGGCATGCGCCTGCCGAACTGATCCCCAATCAGGCGCAGATACAAACGGCTGGCGGCGGAGTTGCCGGGCACGATGACGCTTCTGGTGCCACCGCGCAGTGCCGCACTCCTTCGATCGAGGCGAAACGCATTCATCTGCTGCTCCGGTCCGTGGCAGGCGATGCAGCGCTTCTGAATCAGCGGGGCGACATCCTTGCGGAAGTCGACCGGCTCAGCGGAAAGTATCCCGGCAAACGAAGAGGCACATAAAACCGCGGCGGCGAGAGAGCGCATGATGCCAACATTCTACAGGGTCAATTGGTGCAGCTTCAGAACTGTATTCCAGTTGCGGACCGTGCTGACGGTTGAGAGCTTCGCGTCCAGCCACGCATTAGTTAGTTTCGAATTGCCAGCGCCGTTGGGGAGGTGCAGATACACCTCCTTGCCGGACACATGAAACAAGTCTCCGGGCGAGCGATCCGGGTCGAGCCCTTTGACGGCTTCTTCACCGGGCGTATCCGCGAGAAAGCAGAGGTGGAGCGTCTTCTCCGGTTTCCCCGCCAGCACGAATGGATTATTTTCGATGGCGCGCGCCAGTTGCTCGTGGCTGCGAAGTATTACCGGCACTCGATAGCCGAACTCGGTCTCGATGGCGGCCTTAACGGCACGCGAAAGATTCTTCAAAACGTTCGGCGGCGCGGTGAAGACCACGTTGCCGCTCTGGATAAAAGTCTGCACCTCGGTGCATCCCGCGTCCGCAAAAATGCGGGCCAGATCCCTCATCGGCAGCTTGTTCTTACCGCCGACATTTACTCCCCTGAGTAACGCCACGTATTTCATAGAACTGTTATACGCCGGAGCAGGAAGGGCGTGTCGGGAAGCGAACATAGGCGGACCGTTTGCAAAACCCAGTCGGGAGCATACTATGAAGACTCTTCTTTTTACGACTGGCGCCATTGCGGTTTTTGGATTCGGCATCCTCATGGCCGAAGTCAAAACCGACTACGATCATTCCGCCGATTTCACCGCGTACCACACTTTTTCGTGGCTCAAAGTAGATGCCTCGAATCCCCTTTGGACGGATAGAATCAAACAGGCGGTTGGCCAGCAGTTATCCGCCAAAGGCTGGACCGAGCAGCCTTCCGGCGGCGATGTTTCCGTGGCGGCAATGGGCCGGACCCGGCAGGAACAGACCTACAACACGTTCTACGACGGATTGGGCGGCGGCTGGGGATGGCGTCGTTTTGGCGGGATGGGCATGGGCGAGTCGACTACGACGGTTGAGGACACGCCAGTGGGCAGCCTCAATGTGGATCTGTTCGATTCCCGGACCAAGAAGTTGATCTGGCGCGGCACGGCGACGCAGACGCTCTCCGGCAAGCCCGAGAAGAACACGGAAAAGCTGGATAAGGCCGTCGCGGATATGTTTAAGAAGTTTCCCCCCAAGGGCGAATAGTCGGGCGGACGCGCACGTTTTGAAAACACCCGTGGAGGCCGAACTACGCCACGTGGCTACGACTCGGTCCCACGGGATCTGATAGATTCATGGGCTATGAGAGTTCTGTTGGTTTTCGCTCTGGCCCAGCTTCTTTCGGCTCAGATCCTTTATGTGGGAACTTATACCCAGCCGCAAAGCAGCGCGAAGGGGATCTATGCTTACAGGCTGGACCCCAAGACCGGGAAACTCGCCGATCTCGGGTTGATGGCCGAAACCCCCAATCCGACTTTCCTTGCCCTTCACCCGACCGGCAAGTATCTTTACGCGGTCAACGAGGTGAATAGCTTTCAGGGCAAAACCGCCGGATCGGTCACAGCTTATGCGATCGATCGCGCGACGGGCAAACTCACTCAGCTGAACCAGGTTTCGACC
>Ga0302320_10014899_pt1 | contig 16025 bp, 11 predicted proteins | sample Bog_T0_3_FD_202130 | JGI IMG/M metagenome (GOLD analysis project Ga0302320, IMG submission 202130) | Peat permafrost microbial communities from Stordalen Mire near Abisko, Sweden - Bog_T0_3 | ecosystem: Environmental > Terrestrial > Soil > Wetlands > Peat | place: Sweden: Abisko, Stordalen Mire... | reverse complement strand
GGTCCCCGTGTCGTGCAGTACGGCATTGCTTAACGATGAAGGCAGACCCCAGGATAGGTCACTCCCCTCAATCTCGATGCCAAGTCCTTGAAGCACGTGGGGGAGCGGCAGACTGGACATGTGCCAGTCTGCCCATGCCGCCACACCTTCCATGTAGCGCGGATTCCCGGAAGCGTCCAGTCCCCAGTCGAGGTTGTAATAGGAGATACCTGCGCCGACAACAATCGGTAAACCACCTTCTTCTCCAGCAGGTTTAACCTGAGAAAATACGGGGACTGTTGTCGCGAGCAAAAGTGCGGCCAGCAAAAACTCAGGCCTTCGCCTAGAAAACATGCTGTGTCTCTCCTTCAACAGAAAACAATTGATCTTGCGCAAGTGTACAACTGTCCCTGGTGGTAATAACCGAGGACTAACCCAAAAGTTGCGCTCCTGCCGCCTTTATCCAAATTTCATTTCGGGACGCAGCGAACCAACTCCGAAATGCGAGAGATCGCGCAGTTTTGATGCGCCGCATTAAGCTACCCAAAGATCAGTTTTATGCATCCTTTGATTGTCAAGCTTGGTCTCCCTTACATATCTGATCACCTTGCGAGAAAATGCAGCACACACTCGACTGTGGACATGCTCGCCTAAGAATGTCGCCGGCATTCGAATGTCATTCTCTTGCTAGCGACAATGATTGGACTTATCTGGGCCAGTTAGGTGTAATTCGAATTAAATCCAAAGCGCCGAGATTCTCGATCTCAAACTCCGGAGCGGTTGCTGGAACTGCCACGATACTGCGCGCCGGTAAATCAACCGGTTCAAATCCCGGTCCTGTGATTCTGCCCTTTCCATTTGCTGCAAAAAGATAAGCGAGCCCCCGCGGTTGTTCTTTTCCACTAAGGAGGCTCTGGCTAGATCTTAGGCCATCTCCGAGAAATCGTTCTAAACGAAAGTACCCAACGTCCACCAGAACCGTCCGGTCATTAAGGACCGTCGCGGGCACTTTCCCGGCATTGGTTTTGAGGCGTGTGGCTTCGAGTGACTTCTCGATGTGCAATTCGCGGGGGCGTCCATAGTCATACATTCGATAAGTCAAATCACAGTTCTGTTGCGCTTCAAGAAGAATCGAGCCCGGCCAGATTGCGTGCACGGTTCCAGCATCCACAAAAACCAGGTCGCCGGAGGAGATTGGCAGTACATTCAGGCTCTGCTCAAGCGTTCCCTGTTGTATCTCATCTTTCACCGTTTCCAGGGTGACGCCGGGCTTGAGACCGACCGCGACCTCTGCCCCGGGCTCCGCCGATAGCGCGTACCAGCATTCAGTTTTCCCGCGAGGTTGACCATACTTTCTGGCTAGTCTGTCGTCCGGGTGGACCTGCACGCTCAACTTTTCCCTGGCGAAGATGACCTTGATCAGCAGTGGCGACTCTGAGGAAGGGGCCCCCTCACCCAACAGGACCTTTGACGCCTCGCGGAAAAGTTCCGCTAGTGTTTTTCCCGCGTGGGTACCGGTCGCGATCCGGCAATCGTCCCCGGTAAGCCAAACCTCGCCGATGGGCCCATTCGAGGAGACCTTTTCATACCAAGGGCGAAGGTCGGTATAGCCCCATATTCTCCCTACGAACTCCGGATCAATCCGAAAGGGCGCCAGCTGGTGATAGGTTCCCGTCATTATCAGCCTCTAAACAATTTGAAATAAGGCACTTGGCTTGTTCAATGCTTCACCACTGACAGCCAGCGCAATCCCACTCTATTAGAACGCATCATCCCGTAAGATCGCATTGGATGCTTAATTCAGAACCATTTATGCAGCGCCTAGATTCCTTCCCGCGTTTTCCGAGTGTTGCTCCATTACCTTCACAAAGCAGAAGTTGTCCGCGTGATTGCTCATATTCGTGCAAACGGGTAGCCTAGAAATGTTCAACCCCTGGCTCTAAGTTCGCAAGTTTTCCCAACTCTCGTAATTCGGGACGAAATAACACTTTAGACGCAGCCCCGTCGACAACGGTGAGCCTGAAAAGCCCATCGAACAATATACCGGCAAGAATTCTCCCCCGCCGACAACGTCCCTGGAAGAATTCAAGGAGCCTTTCTCAGCGCATGGCAAAATCAGTTTCTATCTGTGTCATCGGGTCCGGATATGTGGGCCTAGTCGCGGCGGTTTGTTTTGCTGAAATGGGCCACAAGGTCGTCTGCGTAGACAACGACGAAGCCAGGGTCAGGATGCTCCGCGAAGGCGGCGTTCCGATATTTGAAGACCAATTGCCCGAGCTTCTTGGCCGGCATCTAGGTCGCGGCGTCGAATTTAGCACAGATTTGACCGCCGCCATCGACGCCAGCGAAGCGATTTTCATTGCGGTCGGGACCCCTCAAAGGGAAACGGGCGCGGCTGACCTTTCCTACGTTGAGGCAGTCGTGTCTGAGATTGCTCGCGCCATCGACGGCTACAAAGTGATCGTGGAAAAGAGCACCGTACCGGTTTATACCAATGACTGGATTCGCCGCGTGCTTCATCGCCACGGGGTTGACCCGCACAGCTTCGACGTTGTGTCGAATCCTGAATTCCTGCGTGAAGGAACTGCTATTTGCGATTTCCTGCACCCCGACCGCATTGTCATCGGGGCCGGCAACGAACGCTCAGCGCTGGTTCTTCGCCGCATTTACGAACCGCTCACAAGCGGCGCTTACTATGACCAGCCTGGCTCGTTACCGGGACAGTGCAGCGCCGCAAACCCGGCTCGCCTTCTGGTCACGTCCGCGCAGAGTGCCGAGATCATCAAGCATGCTTCGAATGCATTTCTTGCTTTGAAGATTTCGTTTATCAATGCGGTTGCCAACCTCGCAGAGTCAGTGGATGCAGACGTCGAGGACATCGCTGCCGGCATTGGTCTCGATAGCCGCATCGGGCCCAAGTTTCTCCGCGCGGGTCTGGGCTATGGCGGATCGTGCTTTCCCAAAGATGTGGCGGCATTCCACTGGGTTGCGCAACAACGGGGCATCGACTTCCAGCTTCTGCAGGAAGTTCGAAAAATCAACGAATCGCAGAAAGATATCTTCTTCAACAAGGTGCTTTCAGCGTTGTGGACATTGCGCGGCAAGAGGCTTGCGGCACTCGGATTGGCCTTCAAGGGCGACACAGATGATATCCGCGAATCTCCGGCCATCGACCTGATCAAGAGGCTAATTGAAGCAGGCGCATCGGTCACTGCGTATGACCCCGCGGCCATGGATCGAAGCAAAGCCGTGCTCCCCCCGTCCGACAAGCTTAGTTATGCCTCGGACGTATATGAAGCGTCGGCCGACGCAGATGCGGTTCTGATCCTCACTGACTGGAAGGAGTTCGCTGAGATTGACCTTGTGCGGCTCAACCAGGCGGTCCGTTTCCCGATTGTGGTTGACGGTCGGAATCTTTACAAACCGCAGGTTATGTTGGACCATGGATTCACGTACGTGAGCGTGGGCAGGCCTGCGAGCTATCAGGCTCAACAAGGGAAGCCGCGCAGCACCGTGCTGTAAGTCCGCAGGCCCATCCAATTTGCTCCCACTTGGAGTTGTCGCTGGATGACTCCCATCCCCGAGCTTCGGAGAACGACTAGTGACGATGCACGTCCTTGTGACCGGGGCTGCCGGATTCCTCGGATCCCATCTGACAGATCGCTTGCTGTCCCAGGGGCACACCGTTCTGGGCGTAGACAATCTCTCTACAGGGGATGCCGAGAACCTTGCACACCTGGCCGCGGAGCCAAGATTCCGCTTTGAACAGCGTGATATCTGCCACGCCTTTGATACGGGGCCGGTGGATTATGTATTCAACCTCGCCTCGCCCGCGAGCCCTCCGGAATATCTTCGCCTCGCGATAGAAACACTCCGCGTGGGGTCCATTGGCACTGAAAACGCGCTCGAAATCGCGGCGAAGTATCAGGCCGGCTTCCTGCACGCCTCAACCTCCGAATGTTACGGGGATCCACTTGAACATCCACAGTCAGAAAGCTACTGGGGCAACGTCAATCCGGTTGGACCAAGATCGGTATACGACGAGAGCAAACGATATTCGGAAGCGCTTGTCATGGCTTACCATCGCTCCCGCGGCGTGGACACGCATCTGATTCGCATCTTCAACACTTACGGTCCGCGACTCCACCCCAGCGATGGTCGCGTCATCTCCAACTTCCTGGTCCAGGCGCTGCGCGGCGAACCGCTCACCATTTATGGAAGCGGCAACCAGACCCGCAGTTTCTGCTACGTCGACGACCTCATAGATGGGCTACTACTGTTGTCGAAGTCTGCTGAGCATTTGCCGGTGAACATCGGCAATCCAACCGAGTTCACTATTCTTGAATGCGCTCAAACTGTACTCGAGGTTACCGGCTCCAAGAGCCAACTGCTCTTTGAGCTGCTACCGGAGGACGATCCGACGCGACGCCGCCCTGACATCACAAAAGCGCGTACGCTTCTGGGCTGGGAGCCGCGTATTGCGCTTAGGGAAGGCCTGGAAAAGTCTCTGGACTACTTCAAGAGCAAAGTGGCGGTGAATGCATAGCTCCAGGCCAGGGTCGTTCCAGGCTTGATTGACCATGCGAAGCGCCGGAGCGTAGTTGTGTGCTGGCTTCGGTACATTACCTTGATGGCAGATACATGGTGTCGACCGGTCAATTCGAAGCCCCTGTTCCGTTGAGGGAAGTATCACCATGAATCGAAGTTTGATGGTTGAGCGTCCGACGATGAAGCTCTCTGAGGATATCGCGCGCAAGGCAGCGGTTCCTCAGATCACCGGAATTCCTCAAGTGAAAGAATTTGCCTGACTCTAAGCTCCAACCTGCGTTCCCATGCTTTGCGGGCCGAGATCTCCGCTGGACCTATGAGGGATTTGTCCACGTGACCTTGTTCTGTGTAGAGTTCCAGGCACAGCTTTCCGGCCTCGTTGCTCGCGCGACATCGTATCGGAAATCGACTTTCTTGCGGATTCAGTCGGCTTTTTCGCCGGGATTCTCGTCCCTCACATCAGATCGATCTAAATCAAGCGGGGTAGGTTGAATGCGCATGCTGATTCTGCTCGGGCTGCTGGCGGCAATCGTTATTCCCGCTTACGGCGCCAAGCGCATGAACGTGTCGCAACTGGAGCAAATGCTCTCCAGCAACCGTTCCCAACACCGCGCGGACGCGGATGTTGCTCATCGCATCGACGAGGTTGAACTCACTGAGCGGCTCACCGATTCCGCCCTGGGTCGGTTCGCAAAGATTTTGGGACTTGGACCGCGCACGGCCTTGGCGCTTCAACTCCTTGCCGATCAATCGGCGTTCCTCGATTCCCCTGCAAGCGAGTTACCCTCCACCGCTGCACCGGACGCCGCCACCCAACGGCGAATGATGGATTCTGCTCGCGGCTTTGTGACACTGAACCTGCCGCATCTGCCTGACTTCTTCGCCACCCGTGCCACGAATCGCTTTGACGACACACCGCAGGTGCTGGCCAAAGGTGACTGGCCGGTGCGCGCCGGAATGCACCTTGTGGGAAGTTCCAGCCGCGAAATCACATTTCGGGATGGAAAAGAAATTCAGGAGGGGGTGACCACCGTCGCCGCCGATTCCACATCTCCTAAGACGGCGCAGCAGGAACTGGGCCTGCGGACCTGGGGCGAATTCGGTCCGGAACTGGCGGTGATCCTGACTGACGTGGGCAAAGGCTCAGTGACGTTTCACCATTGGGAGCAGGCATCCATCGGGCTTGTCGCGGTCTATCGCTACTCAGTGCCGCGCGCAGCGTCTCACTATGCCGTCAATTATTGCTGCATCCGGGAAAACGACATCACTATTTTGCGTCAGTCCGGAGGCCGCAGGGACGCAACAGTGGTTATGCCTGGCCAGCCTGGATCCCCTTTGAAGCCTTTCTCTGAAACTCCGGGGTACCACGGATCACTAGCGATCGATCCCGCAACCGGAGCCATTCTCCGCATCACGCTGGAAGCCGAACTGGGAGGCGGCGATCCGCTTCTGCGAGCGGCCACAGTCGTCGAATATGGCCGCGTCTCGATTGGCGACAATACATATATTTGTCCCGTTCGCAGCCTTGCCTTCTCCATGGAAGAGTCAAGTGGATATGCGGATGGCGCCAACATTTCTCCATCGGCCAACAAGGACGTTCGACCACCTACGTTGCTTCTAAACGAAACCACCTTCAATCACTACCATCGCCTGGGTGCAACCGTGCGCGTACTCGCGAATGCTGCGGAGCCTGCCTCTTCCAATCAAGGTCCGCCGGATACCCTTGCGACAAATCCGAGCGTCCAGCCGGGGTTAGAATCCAATGCGAGTGCCGCGGCCAACGAGGGACTGAACTCGACCCCGCCAATGCCTTCAGCCGTCGCATCTTCAAGCGCGCCTCCTGCTTCTCTAATGCCCCAGCCTCATGCGGACGCGATTTCTTCTCCTCCGACCACCGGGCCACCGCCTGCGGCAGAGCCGTTCGTTCCTGAAATCAGTCTTTCGGTCGCTAGCGGTGTTCCCGACGAGCCAGTCAACGCAGCGCGGCCTGGAGACTCGGAGTTTCAGCTCAAATTGAGCTCGCGGTTGGTCGACGTGGGCATCGTGGCCTATGACAAGAAAGATCATCCAGTAAAGGACCTTAAAGCTGAAGACTTTGAGATCTATGACAACGGGCGCAGACAGGACATACGCTTCTTCAATCAGTTTGCTGCGAACGCTCCGGCTCCCGCTCCAGATCCTGCGGCAGACCACACATTCACTAACCACCCCAGCGACTTAGGATCGTCGTCAATTTTGCCGCCTGAGGCCGGCGCAACTGTTTTGCTGATTGACGAGGCCCATATCGCGTGGCCAGACTTGTCTCACGCGCGCCAGGAGATCCTGAAGTTCCTCGGCACCGTCTCTCCGGGCGAGCGCGTTGGCCTGTATTCCATGACTCCCCTCGGCTTCCGTGTTCTGCAGGAGATCACCAGCGACCACGCGGCCCTTATCGGGCGTCTTCAGAAATGGATGCCTGCGGGCCAGTCCGCCAGCCTCGCGCAGGATGAGGAGACCCGCAATCGCCAGTCGTTCAATGAGGTTCACTCCGCCAGCGACTTGAACTCCGTCAATGGGAATGAGGCTGATGTTCCCGACGCGGCCACCACGGTTGACCCGGCGCTGCGCACCATGGGCAGCAATCCAGCGCGCGCCTCGCTGACGATTCTGAACATGGTCGCGCGTCATCTGTCTGGAGTTGCGGGCCATAAGAATCTTGTCTGGATTTCAAGCGACAATGTCTTCGCCGATTGGCAGAGTAACCAGGTTGGGATCGACAAGAGCCCCAAACAGGTGGACTCCTTCGCCATGCACGCCCAAGAGGCGATGAACGATGCCCACGTAGCCGTTTTTCCCATGGACGTATCACAGCTTGAAAGCGCCGCCATCAATGCAGACATCCGCACCCGAAACGTCGAACTCAACCAGGCCGCCGCAGACATGGCGAGCCAGAATGGCGGTGCGGTGGCCGTAGATCGATCTCCGGGCCGCGCCACAGCGGAGATGCAACAGGATTTGCACCCCATTCAAGCTCCGATTCGCATGGTTGCCGATGCCACAGGAGGACGCGTCATTCGCCGCGCAGGCGATCTTGCTTCAGAACTTGCCAGTGTTGTCGAGGCCGGACATGCCACGTACCTTGTGAGCTTTGCTCCGCAAGGCCCCGCGGACGATCAGTACCATGCGATCTCGATAAAACTCTCAGGCAAGCAGCATGGTGTATCGCTGCGTTACCGCACTGGCTATCTTTACGCCAAAGAGCCGACCACGCTCAAAGATCGCTTTCAGCAGGCCGTATGGCGACCCCGGGACGTAAGCGAAGTCTCGGTTTCCGCCGCGTTGACTTCAATGAATTCCGGATCCAATGTCAAGATCGACATAGCGGCCGCCGACCTGGCTTTGCAGCAACAGGGCGGCCGCTGGATGGACAAGCTGGACATCTTCTTCATCCAGCGCGACGATGCCGGCCTGCACGCACAGGTCGAAGGCCAGACGCTGGGATTGCGCCTCAAATCATCCACGTATCAGAGCCTCATGCCTGCCGGGGTTCCCTTTGAACACTTCATACAGATGAAGCCGGGAATGGCGTCGCTGCGGGTGCTGGTAGTCGATGAGAATTCCGGGCTCATGGGGTCGGTTACCATCCCCGGTCCGGCATTGACGGCATCCAAATGAGTGAAGAAATCCGGCAATCACGAGCGTTTCGCCGCCGGTCGCACCGATCAATGTGTACAATCGCTGCGGTTCGGCAACGCCCCAAAGGATGATACTAACCGGAAAAGATTTTCGAAGTCGAACGGGCGCGCGGCGCCACTCAAAAGGAGTAAGCAGATGAAACGCTTCGGATGGATTCTCGTTGTTCTGATGGCTGCCTCGCCCGTGTGGGCCGCCAAGAAAATCACCGTGCAACAACTTCAGGAACTGTTGACAGCCGCGCAGGCGGCGAAGAAGACTGACGCTGAGGTGGCTTCCCAGCTTAAACAGGTCGAGCTAACCGAAGAACTCACTCGCGCCACAATGAACAGCCTTGTCCAGTATGTTCCTGGACCGTATTCGACGGAGCAGATCTACGTTCTTGAGGCTCGCAGCGCGGTATTGCCTCCGCCCCGGGCAGACCTGCCCTCCACCGCTGCCCCTGACGCGGCCGCACAGAAGGCAATTCTAGATAAGGCCATCGATTATGCCGGCAAGACTTATGGACAGCTTCCTGCGTTGACCGCGACCAAGACGACCGTTCGCTTTCAAGACAACGTGGAGGCGACGACAGCCAGCTCGGGAATGCACTCAGGCGCCACTGATAGCGCGTCCAGCGATCCGAACCTCGTGAATGCCGGCCAATTCGTCCACTACATCAACTCCACTGAAAGCAATGTCCAGATCCAGAATGGCGTGGAACAGAACCCGCTCTCCAAGGACAAAACGCCATGGGGCGCCAATGGCTACATCGCGCTAATCGGCAACGGTCCCGCTCTCAGCGGCGTTATCTCCGACGCAGAAGCCGCGGGAAAGATCAGCTTTCTGCGGTGGGAAAGCGTGAATGGCAAGGCTGCTGCGGTTTTCACCTTCTGGGTGGACAAGAAGAAAACGCATTATGCAATCAATTATTGCTGCTTTCCTGACGTGGATCAGGCGGGAATGCTGAGCTACTCCTCAAGAACGCAAGGTTCAGGTCCTGGGGCGCACGGTAACCTGCAAACCGCGACCAGCTGGAAGAATTACAAGGCAACGATTCCCTATCACGGCGAGATCTTCATTGATCCCGATACCGGCATCGTGGTCCGCCTGGTGGTGGAAGGCGACTTCAAGAACACCGACGTCGTGCACCAGGAAGACCAGCGCATTGACTTCGCGCCCGTCACCGTAGGCAGCAAGACGCTGGTGCTCCCGATCAAGACCGTTATCAACACTGAGGTGGTTCCCAACGGTGATTCTCAAGCGGCCGGGAAATACACCACCCGCCACACGCTATTTACCGCCGAGTACAAGAATTACCAGCCAGGAAGCTAGAACACTCGTTGAAAATGCCGTTCGACGTTTCGCGCTGCCACAACCAAGCCTGCCGTGCGTCACATCGCAATGCGGCGCGCAATGCGTAAACTCTCCTCCGGGTAGTGAAGCTGCATGGATGGGTACGAGGTCAGCAGTCTTCCCAAACGATGACTGCGGTTGGGCGATCAAATCAGGCAGATTTAATTCAAAGGAAAGAACGCATGAAACGCTTTGTTTGGCTAGTTCTGGTCCTCACGCTGTGTACTCCTGTGTTCGCAGAGAAGAAAGTGTCGGTTCAGGAACTTAAAGACATTCTCGTTTCTCTCAATAAGGAAAATAAGAACGACGAGGAGATCGCCACACGCCTGAAGGAGATCGATCTCAGCGAAGAACTGACGCGCTCCGCCGTTATGAACTTCGCCCCCTACGTGCCGGGCCCGCTTTCTCAAGAGCAGATGAATGCGCTCGAAGGTCGTAGTTCAATTCTTGCTCCGCCGCGTTCCGACCTGCCTGCCGCCGCGGCGCCGGATGTTACCGCGCAAAAAGCGATCTTCGCCAAGGCAATTGAATACGTCACCAAGACTTACATGCAGAATCCGCACTTCATTGCATCCAAATCAACGTCGCGCTACCAGGACGGTGTTGAGGGCATCCGTACCAACTCCGGCGTCGCGAACAATATGCCCGATTCCAGTTCTGCTCATTCCTGGGATGTGCCCAACATGTTCATGCGCTATCTTGGCACGCATGTCGATCAGGTCGACATCGACAAGGGAATCGAGAGAAGGCCGGCTGAGAAAGCAAAGGTTCCATGGGGTGTGAACGGACAGGTCTCGGAAGGCGGCCCGGGGCCAATCTTGAGTATCATCCTCCAGGAAGCGGCCGACGGGGGCAAAGTGAATTGGTTGCGCTGGCAAACCATCCACGAAAAGCAAATCGCCGTTTTCTCGTTCGCTGTCGACAAGAAGAAGTCTCATTACCTCGTCAATTACTGCTGCTTCCCGATTACGCAGGACACTGGAAGGATGGGATATGAAGGCACTGAAGCCAACTTCCAGACTGGAACCGATTGGAAGGAATTCAAGGCCACAGTCCCTTACCGCGGCGAATTCTTCATCGATCCTGACACCGGCGCCATCGTTCGCATCGTCACCCAGGCAGGGCTCAAGCCGACCGACTTTGTGCACCAGGAAGATATGCGCATCGACTATGGTCCGATGGTCGTCGACGGCAAGACCTATTTGCTGCCGATGGACTCGTTCACCCTCACGGAGGTTGTGCCCAACGGCGACAACTACGCAGCGCGTTATTCTGTTCGCCATACTCTCTTCAGTGCCGCCTATCAGAACTATCAAATGGCCCAGCCTGGCGCGAGAGGCAAATAGAGGCTAGTGGTCACTCAACCACCGTACCGTTGGCCGCACCGCAATGGCGAAGCCAATGGTGCCATGCGTGAATGCGGGTAGTTGTCCCACCGCTTTCTGCTTTATCCTCGGTTCATGCCCCACTCGGTCATCTTCGATCACATGTTCAACCTGCCGCTTCCCATTCTTGAGAAGCTTGCTCGCCCGGTCATCGTTTACCTGGTCCTGGTAATTTTGCTGCGCATCTTCGGCAAACGCGAACTGGCGCAACTCAATCCCTTTGACCTTGTAGTTCTGCTCTCGCTTTCAAACACCGTGCAGAACGCCATCATCGGCGACGACAATTCGGTCACCGGCGGCGTCATCGGCGCATTTGCGCTCCTCGCCATCAATTGGCTGGTGGTTCGTATTCTGTTTCGCTCGACGCGCCTCACCAACGCGCTCGAGGGCCACTCCTCTGTTCTTATCCTGAATGGCCAGCTCGATGAGAAAACGATGAAAAGCGAATCCCTGACCCGCGATGAGCTGCTCTCTGTCATCCACAAACAAGGCTTCGAGGATTTCGACCAGGTGCGCAAATGCCAGCTGGATCCCAATGGGACGTTCTCAATTGAAGCGTTTGACCCCTCAATCGCCGACAAGCGGCACAACGAATTGCTTTCGCGGTTCGATGCTTTATCGAAAGAAGTGGCGAAGCTACGAGCACAACCAGCGACCGAATAATCGGCCAAGGCAATTGCGTTTGCAGTTACGTCCCTCGAGTTGTGGCTTCAGGAAATCAGGCGGGGAGGTATTCCCTCGACCCAGGTCCAGGGCCAAGCAAGACAAGAAAGAATGGCGGCGAAGCTGCATCAGCCCGAGCGGCGAGAACTACTCCCATTCGATAGTGCCTGGCGGCTTCGACGTGATGTCATAGACGACTCGGTTGATGCCGCGCACCTCATTCACGATCCGGCTGGAGATCCGTTTCAGCACGTCGTAAGGCAGGGGCGTCCAGTCGGCAGTCATGCCGTCTTCCGAGTGCACCGCGCGCACCGCCGCAGTGTACGCGTAAGTGCGCTGGTCACCCATTACACCGACGCTCATCACTGGCAGCAGCACCGCGAAGCTTTGCCAGATGGTGGAGTACAGTCCGGCTGCCTTGATTTCGGCCACAACAATCTCGTCCGCCTCCTGCAGCAGCGCTACCCGCTCCGGCGTCACTTCGCCCAGGATGCGCACGGCCAGTCCTGGTCCCGGAAACGGCTGCCTGCCGAGGATGTCGTCGGGCATTCCAAGATCACGGCCTATTCGACGGACTTCATCCTTGAATAAATCGCGCAGGGGCTCAATCAATTTCAGCTTCATGGTTTCCGGCAACCCACCCACGTTGTGGTGACTCTTGATGGTCTGGCTCGGCCCCTTTACGCTGCTTGACTCAATCACGTCAGGATAGAGCGTTCCTTGCACCAGCCAATCCACCCCGCCGGTTTCGCGCGCAATTCGCGTTGCCTCATCGTCGAAAACCGCAATGAACTCCGCGCCTATTCGTTTGCGCTTCGTCTCGGGATCAGTCACGCCTGCGAGTTGCGCAAGAAATCGCTCACTCGCATCAACAGCCACAACGTTCAGGCCAAGCTTGTCGCGCAGATTTTTCTGCACGGTGATGAATTCGTTCTTGCGCAGTACCCCGTTATTCACAAAGATGCAGGTCAACTGGGCGCCAATGGCCTTGTGCACCAGCATTGCGGCCACGGAGGAGTCCACGCCGCCGGAAAGGCCGCAGATCACGTGGCCGTTGCCAACCTTCTGACGGATTCCTGCGACTGTTGATTCAATAAAATGCGCCGGCGTCCAATCCCCGCGTGCCCCGCAGATTTCGAATACGAAATTCTTGATGAGCTGCGGTCCCAGCGGGGTGTGATGCACCTCAGGATGAAACTGCACCGCCCAGATACGTCGCTCCTCGTTGGCGATCGCGGCGAGCGCGTTGGCGCTGACAGCGGTGCGATGAAATCCGTCCGGCAATCTCAGCGCTTCATCTCCATGGCTCATCCACACCGCGATGGTCTTCGGCAACTCGGCAAACAGCGCGGTCGAACGGTCTTCGATCGTGACTTCCGCGTGCCCATATTCGCGTCTCGGTGCAGAGAGCACCTCACCTCCCAGGTGATGCACGATGAAATGCAGTCCATAGCAGATGCCCAAGGTCGGCAAGCCTAACTCCAACAACCTCGGGTCGGCCGCCGGCGCATCCGCGTCATAGACAGAGGAAGGCCCGCCAGAGAGCACGATGCCGAGCGGGTGCAATGCTTGAATCTCACTGAGAGGCGCCGTGCAGGGGAGCACGACGGAGAAAACATTCAGTTCACGAATGCGCCGCGCAATCAGCTGCGTATACTGCGAACCAAAATCGAGAATTACGATTGTTTGGGTGTCCACTCCCTAGTGTGGCAGGGCCAAGGCAGGGATGTAAAGAACTTGCTGAGCAGAAAACTGGGCGGAAAACCCGGGTGCCGAGCTTCCAATCCGAATGACTGCACTCCATTCCGAATTTGTTTTCGTCCGCAAGAAGACGGTGCTTATTTTTCTTCGTCTGTATGCCAACCGGGATTCGTCCACTGTCCATTTCGCATCACGAAGACTTCCGTTACCCGGCCACTCGTGACCGAGCGCTTGCCTTCCACTTCCAATTCATACAAATATTGGCTGTACGTTACCGCAACGTCACCGAAGTGCTGCACCTCCGTACGAGGAAATTCCAAGCGGATGAGTTTTCCGCCTTTAGCATGAAAATCGGCGGCACCTCGAAATACATCGGCTTGCTTTTTCCATTCTTTCTCGCCAGAGCTGATCACGATCGTTTCGGCCGGGACGAGCTTCTCAAGCACTTTCGTATCGTTCGCGAACCAAGCACGCCAGACTGATTCCCGCACCTTGAGCAACTGCTCGTCATTTTGTGCCTGGGCCATCAAATGCGAGGCACTCACTGTTGCCACAACTACCAATCCAACCGCGATAAAGCTGCTCATTCTGGAGCGCATATTGATTTCCCTCCTTGCTCGCGGGTCGGCTATCGCTTGTCGTCGATTGCCGAGACGCCAACTAATCAACCCTGCCTTGTCCGCGAAAAACCAGCGCCTTGAAGAAGGATTCCCGCCGGGGGAGCGGGACGAAGAAGACAGCCCGCTATGCCCACTTTTTTCCCAGCGCGTCCAGCCCGGCCTTTCCCAGATCTTCTGGCGTCATCGCAATACGATACTCAACCGTGGCGTTGAATTTAAGGAACCAGGGCTCGGCCAGTCTCGCGACGTCGGCGGCCTCTGTCAGGTCCACCACCAGAATGGCGCCCCGATGGCCCTCGCGCTCCGTGAAATACGCCAATTCCGGCTTGATATTGTCCAGAATCTGGTGCATCGTTGGTCCAATTGAGCCGTTCTTCACATAGGCGTTGAAAGGTTCAACGGGAAATTGAACCAGCATGATCATGCGCATGTCGTACCTCCCGATGCGTGGCTGCGCGTTCTAGCCGCGCGCCGCATCGCCGGAAATATAGCAGACAAATGCCAGACCGCGCTCCCATCTACGGCACTCCTAGCCCTTTGCATGATAGGCTGCTAGGCAGCGCAGCTGGCTCTCATATGGTTGCTCCAGGCTCAATCGATTGCCTCTATCCGCGGGTGGCCCGCTGATGGACCGGCAGACTGACCATCTTTCCAAAAGGACATTTCCATGATTTGTTCGCGTTTTGCTTCCATCCTGATGTTGGCGGCTGGGGCCGCCGTTGTGCTGGCGCAGGCCGTCCCTCAGGCAGATTCTTCAAAGCCTTCCGCTCCGCCCGCGAGCAATAGTTTCGATGTTTCCGCCATCGACAAGACCGCCGATCCGTGCACGGATTTCTATCAGTTTGCCTGCGGCAACTGGATCAAGAACAATCCCATCCCCGCCGATCAGGTGCGGTGGGCGCGCTCGTTCTCATTGCTGCGTGAACGCAATCGGTTTCTACTATGGCAGGAGCTGGATGCCGCCGCGAGCGATCCAAAATCTCCGTTGCAAAAGCAGTATGGCGACTACTTCGCCGCCTGCATGAATACTGACCTGGTGGAGAAAAAAGGCCTAGAGCCTCTTCAGCCCGCGTGGAACGACATCGCTGGCCTTACCGACGTCAAACAGCTTCCCGCTCTGCTTAGTCAGCTTGAAAATCACGGGACGCCCGATGGGTTTTTCGAATTTGGTGTCGCGCAGGATGACAAGGATTCGTCCAAGCAAATCGCCCAGCTCTTCCAAGGCGGGTTGTCGTTGCCCGATCGCGATTACTACATTGTGGACTCGCCGCGCTTTATTGCCATCCGCGCGCAATACATTGAGCATTTGAAGAAGATGTTCACGCTCGCCGGCGACACACCTGAACAGGCCGCGAAAGAGGCTGCGGCGGTGATGCAGATTGAGACCACGCTGGCCAAGGCCTCCACCAGCCGCACTGACTTGCGCCAACCGGAAAACCGATATCATATATACACCCTTGTCGCGTTGGAAAAGCTGACTCCGGCTTTCGACTGGAGCACGTATTTCGGCGCGATTGGCATTGGGCACTTCGACGACCTCAATGTAGGAACGCCTGAATTCTTCAAGGCACTTAGCACCACTATTCAGAGCGAGCCGATCGATTCCTGGAAGAGCTACCTGCGGTGGCACGCTCTTCATGGCCAGGCCACGGACCTTCCCAAGGCTTTCTTCGATGAGAATTTCGATTTCTTCGGCCGCAAGCTCCAGGGCCAGAAGGAACCACAAGCGCGTTGGAAGCAATGCAGCAGCGCGACCGACAACGCATTGGGAGAGGCTGTTGGCCAGGACTGGGTGAAGCAGAACTTTCCGCCGGCAGCCAAAGAGAGCATGGACAAGCTCGTGGCCGCCCTTGAGAAATCCCTCGGCGACGACATCAAGACGCTTCCCTGGATGAGCGACGCCACAAAAAAAGCGGCGGAAGAAAAGCTGGCTATGATCCGCAACAAGATTGGCTACCCGGAAAAATGGCGGGACTATTCCAGCGTCAAGGTCAACCGCGACGATCTGATCGGCAATCTCCATAGCAGCGCGGTTTACGAGCGCAATTACAACTTCTCAAAGCTCGGCAAGCCGGTGGACGAAAAGGAGTGGGGCATGACTCCGCCGACCGTAAACGCGTAT
>Ga0302320_10014897_pt1 | contig 16026 bp, 8 predicted proteins | sample Bog_T0_3_FD_202130 | JGI IMG/M metagenome (GOLD analysis project Ga0302320, IMG submission 202130) | Peat permafrost microbial communities from Stordalen Mire near Abisko, Sweden - Bog_T0_3 | ecosystem: Environmental > Terrestrial > Soil > Wetlands > Peat | place: Sweden: Abisko, Stordalen Mire... | reverse complement strand
GTGATGAACGACCAGATCCGCGTGTTGACCATTCGGTCGATGTCTCGATAGAAGTTGATCGCCCCGCGGAATCCGGCGTATGGTCCGCCGTAGTCGTAGCTGTGCAGTTGCTTGCTGGGGACGCCCATCTTCTCGATGCAGAACTTCTCCTTGATTCCCGCACAGAAGACGTCTGGCTTGTAGAGTTCGATCAGCCGCTGGGTCTCGTGGTGGCTGATGTCGTCGATCACCAGCGTGCCTTCGTTCATTTCAGCCATCATGCCCTCGTAGTCGTTGAAATGCATGCCTTCGGCCGCCATGCGGCTGACCTCCTCGTCGCTCTTCCGCGGGCGATAGCGTTCGGGATCGGGATCGACGTGCAGTTCCTCGATGTTGCGGCTGTCGGCATCGACCTTGATGCCCGGCAGCACGCGGCGGCCCTCGTAGTCGTCGCGGTGGGCGAACTCGTAGCCGGCGGCCACCGTCTCCATGCCGATCTCGCGGAAGAGGTCCTGGTAGTGGTGGGCGCGGCTGCCTCCGACGAAGAGCATGGCCGTCTTGCCTTGGCAGCGGGCGCGGACCGCCGTGCGGACCTTTTCGACCTCGACCATCTCCGCGGCGATCACTTCTTCGACGCGCGCCATCAGTTCGGGGGCTTCGAAGTACTTGGCGATCTTCCGCAGCGATTTTGCCGAACTCTCGGCGCCGATGAAATTCACCTTGAACCACGGCACGCCGAACCGCTTTTGGATCATGTCGGCCACGTAGTTGATCGAGCGGTGGCACATGACGACGTTGAGGTCGGCCATGTGGGCATTCTCGAATTTGTCCATGGTCGAGTTGCCGCTGAGCGTGGCCAGCAGGTTGATCCCGCAGTTTTCAAAGAGTTCTTCCAGCACGAAGGCGTCGCCGCCGATGTTGTACTCGCCCAGCATGGTCACGTTAAAGCGGCCCTTGGGCGGCGTGTCGTCCAGGCCGATCACGTGCTTGAACAGGCCGTTGTTGGCGATGTGGTGCCCGGCCGACTGGCTCACGCCGCGATACCCCTCGCAACTGAAGGCGAAGATGTTGATGCCGAGCTTCTCTTTCATCTCGCGGGTCACGGCGTGGACGTCGTCGCCGATCAGGCCCACCGGGCAGGTCGAGAACACGGCGATCGCCTTGGGATGAAAGATGTCGTAGGCCTCCTGGATCGCCGTGCGGAGCCGCTTCACGCCGCCGAACACGATGTCCTCCTCCTGCATATCCGTGGAGAAGCAGTAGGGGATGAAATTGTCGTGTTCGTTGGTCGGCGGCCGGGTCTGATTGCGGCGGGTGAGCCAGGAGTAGAACCCGCAGCCGATCGGCCCGTGGGTGATGTTAATGATGTCCCGCGTCGGCCCCAGGACCACACCCTTGCAGCCGGCATACGTGCAGCCGCGCTGCGAAATGATGCCGGGGATGGTGCGGACGTTGGCCGCGATTTCGGGAACAGCCGCGTCGGCGTCCTTGGCATTCACCAGGATCTGGCCGCCGCGTTTTCGCCCCACCTTGGCCGGATAGGCCTTCAGCAAGTCCAGGCGGGCTTGATCCGCGGAAAGTGAAGTGGATTCGCTCATTGAATTGTCTCCTTTAACAATCGCCGCTTGCGGTTTCGCCTTTTAGTCAATAGTCTCGTCCAACGCCGCATCGTCTCGCTCGCCCGTGCGGATGCGCACCGCCTCGCGGACAGGCAGGACGAACACCTTGCCGTCGCCGGGATTGCCTGTCCGGTTCACGTCGAGGATCGTCTTGACGATCGTGGGCACGACCGTGTCGGCAACGACGATCTTGATCATCCGCTTGGGAACCAGTCGCGGGCCGGGCGACAACTGGCTGATGGCTTCTTCGTGGCCCTCGGCCGCTCCCCGCAGCAGTTGAAAGTCGACCTTTCCCTTACCGCGGCCGTTGACCTTTCGGGCGGTGAAGGAGGCGAAGCCCGCGTCGACCAGGGCCTGCTTCGTCTCATTCATCTTGTTCATGCGGATGATTGCCAGGACTTCTTTCATGGGTGGTTTCCTTTTTGTTGCACGTGTTTTCGAGCCTTGTCGCCTTTCGCTCCGCGAAAGTACGCTACTTTCGCGGAGCGAAAGGCGACACTTGTGCCGTACCGGTCCTAGACGGTTGCCGCCTCGACCGGCGCCTCCTCGACTTCCTTGCGTCCGGAACTTACCGTGTAGACCTCCTCGACCTCGGAAACGAAGATTTTTCCGTCGCCAAAAGCGCCTTTCACGCCCGTCCTGGCGGCCTGCATGATGACCTTGATTACGAAGTCCTTGTCCGCCTCGCGGACGACCGTGAAAATCATTTCCTTGGGAAGTTCGTCGTAGGTCACTTCGCCGATCTTCATGCCGCGCTGTTTGCCGCGGCCGTAAACATCCATTTTGGTGACGGCCGGAAAGCCCGCGTCCATCAACGCGGCCAACACGTCGTCGGTCTTCTCCGGCCGGATAATCGCACGAACCATGAGCATCTGAGGTTTCCTTAGCTAATCGTGAAAAGGAACAGGGATTGAGGGCCGGGCACTTCAGTGCCCAGCCGGTGTGTTGTCATACTCCCACGAGGCCGAAGTCCATCAGCAGCGCTTCCAACTCCGGAATCGTCAGCGGATTGGGGATCACGAACATCTCGTTATTGTCGATCGCGCGGGCCAACTTGCGATACTCCTCGGCCTGTGGACAGGCCGGGTTCCATTCGATCACCGTCTTCTTGTTGATCTCGGCCCGCTGCACGTCGTTGTCGCGCGGCAGGAAGTGGATCATCTGGGTGCCGATTTGCCGGGCCAGTTCCTCGATCATTTCCCGCTCGTTGTCCACCTTGCGGCTGTTGCAGATCAGGCCGCCCAAGCGGACGCCGCCGGCCTCGGCATATTTCAAAATGCCTTTGCAGATGTTGTTGGCCGCATACATGGCCATCATCTCGCCGGAACAGACGATGTAGATTTCCTGGGCCTTTCCTTCGCGGATCGGCATGGCGAACCCGCCGCAGACCACGTCGCCGAGCACGTCGTAGAAAACGTAATCGGTATTGGTGCTCTCGTCATAGGCGCCGAGTTGCTCCAGAAGGTTGATCGACGTGATGATGCCGCGGCCGGCACAACCCACGCCCGGTTCGGGACCGCCCGACTCGGTGCAGCGGCAGTTGCCGAAACCGTCGCGGCAGATGTCGTCCAGGTCGACGTCTTCGCCTTCCTCGCGAAGCGTGTCGAGCACGGTCTTCTGGGCCAGGCCGCCCAGGAGCAGCCGCGTGGAATCGGCCTTGGGGTCGCAACCGACGACCATCACCTTCTTGCCCATCTCCGCCAGCGCGGCGACTGTGTTTTGTGTGGTGGTGGACTTGCCGATTCCGCCCTTGCCGTAAATGGCGATCTTCCGCATGCTTGTGTGCTCCTTGTGCGGCTTGCCGCCGCGTGCTTGTTGTGTGTGCCGTCTGGAATAGGCCCCTTATGCAAGCAGCGTGCCGAAGCGCTCGAAACGAGAGAATAGCGTCAATCGCCGCGAAATCAGGGCGAAAACGGTCCGACGGCCTTTCGGAAGAACGGTCCGCGCGGGAAAGATTTGTCGCGCGCCGCGGCGAAACAGCGGGCTGCGCGGGACAAAATGGCGGAACTACTTGCGGAGCCGAGACTTGCAGCGATGGAAAGAAATGTCGCGCGCCTGGCAAGCATGGAAATCGCTGTCGCGATACAGAACCCGCACAAGTTCAACTCTCGCCCGGCTTGGAAAAGTGCCGATGATCGATGCCCAGACGCTTCATCTTGTAGCGGACCATGCGCGGCGTGATGCCAAGCTGCTCGGCCACCATGCTCACGCTCCCTTGGCAACTCTTTAAGGCGTCGGCGATCATGTCGCGCTCCAGCAATTCGACCCGCACCCGGAGCAACCCCTGCCGCACCGATTCCCCGGCGACTGGCAGTTGCAGCGTGGGCGGAAGACTGTGTCCTTGGATCGCCCCATCGGATGCCAACAACACGCCATACTCGATGCAGTTCTCCAGTTCCCGCACATTGCCCGGCCAGTGATAAGCAAGCATCATGTTGATGGCCGGCGTGCTGATCCGCCAGACCTCCTTGCTCATCTTCTTGGCATACTTGGCGACGAAATGGTCGGCCAGGAGAAGGATGTCGTCCTTCCGATCGCGCAGCGGCGGCAGCGAGATGGGGAAGACGTTGATGCGGTAGTATAGGTCCTGCCGGAACAGGCCGTCGGCGAGCCGCGTCTCCAGGTCCTGGTTGGTTGCCGCGATGATCCGCACGTCGGCCTTCAGCGTGCGGTTGCTGCCCACGCGTTCGTACTCGCGCTCCTGCAACACGCGAAGCAGTTTGACCTGAATGGCCGGCGAGAAGTCGCCGATTTCGTCCAGGAACAGCGTGCCGCCCTCCGCCTCTTCCAAGCGGCCGGTACGGGCGCACAGGGCCCCCGTAAAGGCCCCCTTCTCGTGACCGAACAACTCACTCTCCAGAAGATTCTCGTTCAGCGCCGCACAATTCACCTTGACAAAGTGCTGCTTGGCCCGCGGACTTGTGTAATGGATAGCCGAGGCTACGAGTTCCTTACCCGTTCCGGATTCGCCGCGAATCAATACCGTGGTGTCGCTCGCCGCGACTTGCTTGATCTTCAGGTAGACTTCTCGCATGGGGTGCGAGTTCCCGATGATGTTCTCGGGACGGAACTGCTCCTGTAGCGCGTCGCGGAGCCGGAGGTTCTCGACCTCAAGCGCCTGGCGGCGCCGCGCCTCGTCCTGCCGCGAGCGCACATCGTAAGATATCATGCTGGCCGCAATCTCCAGCACCCGCACCCGTTCGCGGAGCATCTCCGGCGGTTGCGCCGGCAGATCCACGGAGAGCGTGCCTATCAGTTCGCCCTCCAAGCGAATGGGCACGCACAAGAAGCTGACTTCGTCGCGCTCCTTCGCCGGCCGATTATAGATTCGATTTTGGAATCGCGGCTCCTCGGAAACCCGCGGAATAACCACGGGCTGCGCGGTCTCCACGACCAAGCCCACGACCCCTTCTCCCGTGCGATACCGAGCGTTCCTTATGGTCGCTTTGGGGGCGCCGTGGGCCGCTTCCACGCAAAGCTCTTTGCCGTCCGGGAGCAGCAGCATCACTGTGCCGCGGAGCATGCCTAGCCTCCGCTCCAGAACAGCGAAGACCGAAGTCAGCAACTGCTGTGGGCCGGGCTGTCTGGAGACCATGTTGGCGATTTCAGCCAGGACATCTAAATCTGCTTCATGCTGCTCCAAGTGGGAGGTTGGTTTTTCGGTAACTTCGAATTCCATACACGATCTTGTCTTCGCCGCTCCATCTACCACACGTTGCTGAATCACAGCCACACAGCATCGCAGGCTCTTTGAAAAGTGTATTATCTATGCACCGCGAGCGCACTTTATAGGCACACACGCGCACTTCAGTGTGTGTGTTTATGTGTTTTCAGTCAGAGCAAAGGATGTGCCAAGTACCCATCAGCACCGCTAATGAACGGTTTGAACAGCTCAAATCTGATAGAAAATAACAACGTATCAGCCGAAACGCACGCTTTAAGCCCGAAATCGTCCCCTCGATCCCGGTGCGAAGCCGTCGCACTCCAAAGGGGAAGCGGCCCCTAAAGCACGTCGCGTGCGCGAAGAATGATGTGAATGGCGACGATCAGCATCGCCAGCATCGCACCTAGGGCAATGTTTCCCGCGCCAATGCCCATGCGGTCGGTCTCTGCCGGAAAGAAGTGTTCGGCCATGTCCTGCTCCTTGGGTTGCTCGGCCGCCGCGGGTTTGCCGGGGGCCGATTTGGCGCCGGGCGGTACGGGCGAAACCGGCATCGCGGGCGGCGTGCAGGTCGGACGTTGATCGGCTTCCAGCACCAACAACGACTCGAAGGCCCAGCGCGAGGGCATGATCTGGGCGCAGGCCGCGCTGGCGCGGCCCATCTTGTGCAACGGTTGGAGCACGCCCGCCAGGATCACCATCGGCAACAAAATCAAAGGCAGCAGGGCGATGGCCACCTCCGAGGTGCGGGCCAGGGCCGAGACCGTCAGCCCGATGGCCAGCCCGACCAGCGAAGTCAGCAGCAGGGTTAGGAACATCGGTAGCCAGGGACCGCACAGGCCGGCGCCGTGGTAGACGATCCCCAGCAGGACGGCGCATTGCAGGACGCACAGCCCACCCAGCACGGCGAACTTCGAGCCGACGTAGGAGGGAATTTTCAGGTTCACCATCCGCTCGCGGTGGTAGATGGCCCATTCGCCTACGATCTCACGCGCGGAATTCGAGCAGCCGAACCACAACGCGGCCAGGGCCAGGAGGAAGATGGTCGTCGAGGCGGCCCCGGCGACCGCCGTCCAGTTCTCGGCGGTCGTCTTCTCGGCGGCGTGAGAGCCGAAGACCAGCACGATCAGCAGCGCGATGATCGGCGCCTGGACCATGAGGACCGTCGTGTTCGTGAGGTCCTTGATCTTCACGTTCAGCGCCCTGCGGATCAGGGTCCAACATTGCCGGAAGCCGAAGTCGCGGTTGGCCTGCTGCAACACGGAGCCCTCGGCGACGGGGAGCGCTTGCCGGTTGCGGCGATCATCCACGAACTGCCGCTTCCAGAGCGAGGCCGCGTAGCGCCGCACCCACTCCTCGGTCTTCTCCTTGGCCAGCCCGCGAAGCACTTCGTCGGGCACCAGCTTGGCGGCGGCTTTCTCCTGCGGATTGAAGAACTCCACGGCCTGCGGATAGGCCGGGCCGTAGTAGACCAGCCGCCCCGCGTCCGCCGTGCCCGGGTCTTTGGCGACGACCACCAGGTTGTCCAACAAGCGATAAGCGTCCAGGCTCGGCTGATGGATGGTCAGGAGGATCGTCTTGCCGCCGTCGGCCAGTTTGCGCAGCAGCCGCATCACGGTCAGGGCGTCTTCGGAGGAGAGGCCGGAGGTCGGCTCGTCGAGGAACAGCACGGCCGGGTCGGTGAGGAGTTCCATGGCCAGGTTGACCCGCTTGCGCTGGCCGCCGCTGATGCCTTTCTTCTGCGGCGAGCCGATGAGCACGTCCTCGGTGCCTTTCAGTCCGAGTTGCTCGATGACGGTCCGCACGCGGTCGGCGATTTCCGCGTCGCTGGAGTCCGGGGGCAGTCGCAGGCGGGCCGTATAGTAGAGGGCCTGGCTCACGGTCAGGTCGCCGTGCATGATGTCGTCCTGGGGCACGTAGCCGATCACGCCCTGAAACTGGCCGTAGTTGGCGTACAGGTCTTGCCCGTTGAAGAACACCTGGCCCGCCTTGGGAGGCGTATAGCCATTCAGGGCGTTGATGAGCGTGGTCTTGCCCGCGCCGCTGGGCCCCATCAAGGCGACGAACTCCGAGGGGTAGACCACCAGCGACACGTCCTCCAGCAGTCGCCGGTCGCGGACGTCGACCGTCACCCCTTGGGCCTCGATGGCCAGGTTGCCGCGGTAGTCGCGCTGTTCCAGGCGGCCGTCGGGCGCGACCCGGAAGGTGAAGCGGCCGATGCCGATCAGATCGCCCGCATGCAAGGCCGTCGCCCCCTTGATCCGTTGCCCGTTGACATACGTACCGTTGGCCGAATGCAGGTCTTCGATGCGCATCGCGGCGCCGTTACGGGTCAAGCGGGCATGGTGCCGCGAGATGCGGGGATCGTCCAGCACGTGATCGCAATCCGCGTTGCGGCCGAAGAGGACTGCCGCGTCGCGGCTCTTTAAGGCCACGTGCGGCTGGCTGCCCAAGGCCATGTGCCCGTCGAGCAACCGCGTGGCGGGCACGCGCGCCGAACCGAAGTATACCACGTCGTCCGGCCGCAACCGCTCGCGGCGAATCTTGCGCTCCGGCGCGCCGATCGCCGTGCCGTTGGTTGAACCGAGGTCTTCGAGCCACGCGCCGCCTTCGGCAAACGTGATCTGGGCATGATGGCTCGACACGGTGGGGAAATCGAGAACGACGTCGTTATCATCGGCCCGGCCGATGCGGATGCATTTCCGGCCGGCCATCGGCGGTGGCCTGCGCAAAGGCGGGTAAGGAACGGGATGCCGACGCTCGGCCCGCGGGGCGGCGCGGACCGGCTCCGCCACCGGCGCTGCGCGGGGCGGAATGGGGGCCTCCGTCTCTGCCTCCGGATCGCACGGCGATGGGGGAGGGACAAAATGCGGACGTTCGGCCTCGCCGGACGGGCCGGACGCGGGCGGTTGCGGCGGCGGATGCGAGTCGGGCTGCCGCGGCTTGAGAATCTCCTCCGGCCACGGTATGGGGATCGACCGCCCCAGCGTCACCGTGTCCTTGGGCGAAACGATCATCGGCTCGCCCAGACGCAGGCCGTTGACGAACGTGCCGTTGCTCGATTGCAGGTCTTCCAGGAGCAGACCTTTGGGCGTTTCCGTCAGCCGGCAGTGACAACCCGAAACGGTCGGCTGCTGCACACGGAGATCGCACGTCTCGCCGGCGCCGATGGTCCAACTTTTCGATTGCATAATCTACTTACCCTGGGCGTTTCCCCAGTCGAGCCACTTCTTATACCAGCCGTCCTGGTCGTTGTACCATTCCCGATCATCATTCGGTCCCATCGCATTGCCGGAGACCTGCCGCAGCAGGCGGACCAGCGGATAGCGACTGTATTGCTTGGCGGCCCGCAGTTTCTCCACCAGCTTGGGAACCGCCGAGCGGTCTTGCCAATTGCCCGCGATCAAAGGCTTGACGCAGGCCGAGATCACGTTGTTCTCGCTGGAGCGGAGGCATACCTGGGCCAGTTTGTCGACCTGGTCACCCGGCGGGAGGTTCTCGATGGCGCATGCCGCGCGTCGGCGGACCTCATCCTTCTTGTCTTCCAACAGCGGCACCAGCAGGCTGGTGGCGCGGGGGCTCTTGCTGTTTCCCAGGCCGTCGATGGCTGCACACACGGCCTTCTCGTCGTCGCTCTGGAGCGCCGCGGCGAACACGTCGACGCTCTGCCCGGCCCAGCGTTCGGAAAGTCCCTCGAGGGCGGTTTGCAGGACGGCGCCTTGGGATCGGCCCGCCAGCGTGACCAGTGCCGCCTGCACCGACGGGTTCTTCGAGTGGGCGAGGACCCGCGCCGCGCGCAGGTTGCCCGCGCCGGCCATTTGGGCAAGCCGCGGCGTGGCCTCGGCCTTGTCCATTTCGACCAGCACGCTGACCAGGTTGTCGACAAAAAAGCCGTCTTGCTCCGAAGCCGGCTCGGCGTTTTGGACCATGTCCAACAACACCGGCAGGGCCTTGTCGCCTCTGGTCGCCTTCAAACCGCGGGCGATTTCACCGCAGCGCTCCTGGTCTTTGCTCTTCTTGGCCAGATCGGCGAGGAAGTCGAAGGTTTCCGGCAGGCCCGCGTTGCAGATTGCCTTTAGGGCCGGGGAGTTGTCGGCGGTGGCTTCGTCTTCCAGCACGCGGATGGCGGCGGAATCCTTGGTCTGGGCGAGGGCGTCAGCGGTCGTTTGGTGGAAGTCCTTCCGTTCCTTGTTGCGCAGGATGCCCGTCAGGATCTCGATGGCCCGCGGGCCGCCGTAGGCGCCCAGGCCCTCGATCGCGCCGCTGGCGACCGCCGAGTCCTTATCGTTGGTGGCGGTGACGAGTTTTTCCAGCCCCGGTCCGTAGCGCATGGCGCCCAAATAGTTGGCGGAAATCGAGCGGATGCCGTTGGGAGCTTTTTCATCCGTCATCAGATCCAGCGCATGGGCCTCCGCGCCCCCGGCCTTCAAGTGCAACAGGAGCATCATGCAGGTGGCCAGCACTTGTCCCTCCCGCAACGTGGCGGAGGCGGCCGCCAAGGGGACCGGCGCCGCTTCGGGGCAGCGCTCGGCCAGCCAATTGGCCGCCAACACTTTCGTCGCCAGACCGGATTTCGGGTCGCTCAGCATGGCCGTGAGGGCACCAGACTCGATGGGGATGATCCGCTGCGAGCCGAACGACCACTCCCCGCCCGATTTCCTCTGGAATTCGGCCACGAGGCGGAACCGCTCCTCACCGTGGCAGGTCTTGACGCAAAGCTCCGGCAATACGAGCTGGACTTTTTGCAGCACGCTGTCCATCATCCACGAATATTGCGGAAATTCGCGGCCCAGTTTCCAATTCCCGCCCGCCGACAACAGCACATTCAGCGTGCCCTCGCTGTCGCAATGTCCGATGCTGATCGTGTCGCCGCCGAAGTTCCAGCGCGCGCCGTTGAGTTCATAGTTCTGATTCAGTCCATACGTGCGGGGCCCGACTATCGGTGAATCGTGGCCGAAGACAGAGAAGCCGTTGTAGTCGTCCACGCGGGCAAGTTCGAGGAGAAACAGATCGTTGCCCAAGGCACAAGGCACCTTGGAAGTGTTGTTGACGACCACGTCGGCCACCCAGCGATGATAGTGCTGCTGGAAATTGTCGACGCTTTCCGGTTTCAGCGTGCCGGAGATCTTCAGTCCCTGGTCCAGGGCGGTCTTGAGTTCCTCGCCGCTGAGCGAGACCGCGGGAACCGAGGCCAACAGAGCTGATGTCGAGTCGGACGATTGGTTCCCGTTGGCCTGTGCGGCGCCACTGTGCCACCAAAATGCCAGGAGGACGATGGCCAGCATCGCGACGATCGCCCCGCCGCCCGCCAGCAGGCGGGAGCGCAACGACAGGCCGCGCCACACCTTGGCCGCCGCGCTGCCGGTCGCCGCCAGGCGCGACCCGAGCGTTGGGCGGCGCGGCGCCCGAGTTGCTCGGCCGCCGGGAAGCGGCGAGGAGGGCGTCCAGGGCTCATCTGAAGTATCCGCCTGCCACGGCGGAGACAGCGGGGGAAGCGGCGGTACGACGGCCACCGGCGGCGCCACCGGGGGCGGCGGTGGCACGCGAGCCGGCGCGGATGCGAAGGCGGCCGGCCTCCCCGGCGCCGGACCCGCAACGCCCGGAACCGGCACGATCAACACGTTGCCGCAGGTGCAACGGGCCTTCTTTCCCACGTTGGCAGGCATGGCCTTCAACGTTTGACCACATTGCGGACAGCGAAAACGAAAGTACTCGTCCATTGGAATTAGCTCCTTGCGAGTGGCCGCCTAGCGGTTACTATACTGTTTGTGTAAGTTAGTGTCGATGCGCATCGTCAATACCTCCGGTTTATCAGACAGTCTCAGACAACGCGACGAAACTCAGCCCCAACACGATCGTACCGGCAACAAGGCGTTTCATGGGTCTTCCCTCCAAAACAGATGGTTTTGCGAGAGGCGCCCGCAACGGCTGCGTTGACTTCCTCTCCATCCCTATGTTCGGGAAGGTTGCCGGGAATTGGGGGAACGAAAGTGGCAGCCCACCCTCCGGGTGCCGTCCGCGATAGTGGCAGGCACGCGGAGCGTGCCTGCTACTTTCCTGCTGGAAACCTCCGATCTGATGAATTATGATGGGCAAGATCGAAATTCCCGCCTTACGAAGGAGCCTCTCCATGCATAACACGATTCTTCGCGCCTGGTCCGTCTTGACACTCGCCTGCCTGCTTGCCGCGGCGTGCGCAAACCGCGCTTTGGCCGACGAACCGCCGCCGGGCTTTGTGCCGTTGTTCAACGGCCATGACCTGGCCGGCTGGCACGGCATGCCGCACTTCGACCCGTATGCCGTCGGGGCCATGTCCGAGGCGAAGCGCAAGGAGAGCATCGCCGCCTGGACCGCCGACGCCCGAAAACATTGGAGCGTCGAGAATGGCGAGTTGATCAACGACGGCAACGGCGCCTACCTGACAACCGACAAGGACTACGGCGACATCGAAATGCTGGTGGAATACAAGACCGTTCCCCTGGCCGACAGCGGCATCTATCTCCGCGCCACGCCGCAGGTGCAGATCTGGGACTATACCCAGGCGGGCGGAAAGTGGAGCCTGGGCGCCGACAAAGGCAGCGGCGGCCTATGGAACAACCGCCCCGGTTCGCCGGGCAAGGACCCGCTGGTGCTGGCCGACAAGCCCTTCGGCCAGTGGAACAAGTTCCGCATCACGATGGTGGGCGAGCGCGTGACCGTGATCATGAACGACAAGCTGGTCGTCGATTTCGCCCGGCTGGAAAACTTCTGGCGCGGCAGCGTCCATCCGCCCAAGCACAACCGCGCCACGCCGCTGATGCAAGCCGGCCCCATCCAGCTTCAAACGCACGGCGGCGAAATCCGCTGGCGCAATATGTTCATCCGCGAAATCCCGGCCGACGAGGCCGACCGCATCCTCCGCGAGCACCATAACGAGGGCTTCGTCGATGTCTTCAACGGCAAGAACCTCAGCGGCTGGGCGGGACCCGTCGACCAATATCAGGTCAAGGACGGGGCCGTCCTCTGCCGGCCCAACCAAGGCGGCACGATCTATACCAAGGACGAATACACCGATTTCGTCGCCCGCGTCGAGTTCCGCCTGCCGCCCGCCGGCAACAACGGCCTGGCGATCCGTTATCCGGGCCATGGCGACGGGGCCTATCTGGGCACGTGCGAGTGCCAGATCCTGGACGACACGGCCCACGTCTACGACCATCTCGATCCGCGGCAGTACTGCGCCTCGGCCTACGGCATGACGGCCGTCAACCGCGGCTATCTTCGCCCCGTGGGCCAATGGAACTTCATCGAGGTCACGGCCGTCGGCTCCAAGCTGAAGATGGAACTCAACGGCACGCTGGTCACGGAGACCGATCTCAGCGAAGTGAAGGAGTACATGCACGGTTCCGCGCATCCCGGCAAGCTGCTGACGCACGGCCATTTCGGCTTCTGCGGGCACAACGATCCGGTGGCCTTCAGAAACGTGCAGATCAAGAGGTTGAAATAGGTTATAATGGACGTTTTGAGGACGCCCTACGAAGTTTACGCGTGGTAAGTTCCATTTTTGAAAATCCAACTCTCACCTGGGACGACCGCCCTGCGCCGGTCGAGGACGGGGACCTGTCGGCACAGTACCAGGCGATGCTCAAACAGCAGGACCTAGAGTGGGTCGCCCGGCACCATTTGATCCAGTTGCTCGGTTCCGGCAACCAGGGCGTGGTCTTCTTGAGTTCACGGCAAGGCGCCGACGGCTTCTGTTTTCCCGTGGCCGTGAAGGTCTTCTCGCCCAAACGCTATCCTGACCGGCGGGCCTACGAAGACGCGACCCTGCACATGGGCCGGGTGGCCATGCGCGTGGCCCAAATCCAGCAGGACAACCTGCTTTCCGTGCAGAACTGGGTGGAACAGAACGGCATCCGCTGCATGGTAATGGAGTGGGTCGAAGGACACGATCTGCGGTACCTCACCTCGCCGCACTCGCTCGATCTCTTGCGGACCGAAGTGAGCGAAGAACGCTGGCAATATCTCAACGAAGTCGTGCTCACTGCGGGCTCTGAGCAGAACCGGCTCAAGGCGGGCATCGCCTTGGCTGTGATTCGCGACTGCATGTCGGCCCTCTCGGCGCTGCACCGGGCCGATATCGTCCACGGCGACCTGAAACCGGCCAACATCATGCTCAAGCGGACCGGCGACGCGAAGCTGATCGACCTGGGCTCGGCCTTCCATACCGAGGACCTGCCGGCGCATCGCACCTGGACCCCCGCCTACGCCGCGCCGGAGGTCCATCGCGGTGAAACCGCCTCGCGGCAGTCGGACCTGGTCAGCCTGGGCTACGTGCTCGTGGAGTTGCTGGCCGGCCAGCCACCCTTCGTCGGCCTGTGCAGCAACGAGGAACTCTTGGCCGCCAAGCGGGTGTTGCCCGATCGCCTGCCGCAGTTGCTGCCAGCGGAGTTGTCGCAAAACGACACGCTGATGTCGTTCTGCCGGCGGCTCATCGCGCCCGATCCGCAAGACCGCTTCGCCAGCGCCGAGGACGCCGATCTGGGCGAAGGCGGCGCGGCCAGCATCCAGCGTCAACTGGTCAAGATGGACCTGGCCAGCGAATACGCCAACGAGATCCGCCTCTGGCTCCAGGATTTGGCGTAAAGTAGCAGGCAAGATAACCCCTGCCTAACCGTCCCTACCGGCTTACCATGCCAAAAGCGAAGACCATGAAACACCTATCGATCATCCTGGCCCTGTCTACCCTTTCCACCGCCGCCCTGGCGAACGACCTGATGTATCCGCCTGCCCCGGCGGCACAAGCGGCGATCAAGATCGACGGCCAGGGATTCATCATCAACGGCCAGCGGACCTACATCGCCTCGGGCTGCATCCACTACCCCCGCGTGCCGCGCGACCTGTGGCGCGACCGCCTGCTGCGGCTGAAGCGGGCGGGCTTCAATACGGTGCAGACCTACGCCTTCTGGAATTTCCACGAGCCGCGGGAAAACGAGTGGGACTTCACCGGCGACCACGATCTGGGGGCGTTCCTCGATACCGCGAAGGAAGTCGGCCTCTACGCCACCGTTCGCGTCGGCCCCTATGTCTGCGCCGAGTGGGACTCCGGCGGATATCCCGTCTGGCTGAAGTTCAAGCCGCCGATGAAGGTCCGCACGGCCGATCCCGAGTATCTCAAGTGGAACGATCACTGGTACGACAAGATTCTCCCGATCGTCGCCGCCCACCAGATCCATAAAGGCGGTAACGTGATCATGGTGCAACTGGAAAACGAGCATCCCAAGGGCTGGGGCACCGTCGATGGCGACCCGTATTTCGACCACCTGCACAAGAAGGCCGTTGACCTGGGCATCGAGGTGCCCTACTTCTTCAGCGGGCTCAACCACGGCAACGGTCCCTCGCCGGGCAACGTGGCCAGCCGCACCACGCCCTGGTACACCACCGAATTCTGGCCCGGCTGGTTCGACATTTACGGCAATCTGGCCGACAAGCGCTTCCGTGAAGTGGAACGCGACAACTGGAAGATATTGGCGCACGGCGGTGCCGGCCACAACTTCTATATGCTGCACGGCGGCACGAATTTCGAGACCTGGAACGACGACAGCGGCGCGGCCAGCTACGACTACGGCGCGGCCATCGGCCAATGCGGCGATCTGCGGCCAATCTACTACCGCATGAAGCGGGCGAATTACCTGGCCCAGTTGCTGCCCGCGATGCGGGAAAGCGGGGCGCAACTGAAATTCGACGTCAACAGCGCCAAGTCATATGTGAACGCGCCGATTAGCGAAGGCGTGAAGCTGGTTTCCTGCTCCGCGCGAATCCTCGGCGCGGCTACGCAGGGGAACACGACCACGCTGGTGGTTTACGGCCCGGCCGGCGAGTCGGGCAAGTTGGATTTCGGCGACAAGGAACTGACCGTGGAGTTCCCCGAAAACGGCCCGCAAGAACAGGACATTACCGTCGCGGGGCGCGCCGTGCGGGTCGTGGCCGTGAACCGGGCGTTGGCCGATCGGACGTGGATTGTCGGCGACTACGTGATCTGCGGTCCGGCCTTCGTGGGAGACGTTAAAGTATCCGGCGGCAAGGTGTCGTCGCTGGCCATCGAACGGCCCTACGGCCAGCCGTCGTGCGGCCAAGTGATCGTCTACGGCACGAAGGTCCAGCACCTGGCCGTGAAATCTGATTGTAGTCTCGACATGGCCGCGGCGCCGAAGTTGGAGAACTGGGGGATGAACCTTGCAGTCTGGGCAACGGAAAAGTCCACGACCGGAACTTCGGCAGACATCCGCCCGTGGAAGACATCGGTCGATCCGCAGCAGATGGGCGCCGACGGCGATTGGAGCGCGTTCGCCTGGTATCGAGCGAGGTTCACGCTGAAATCGGCGGGGCACGGCGAGTTTCACTTCGCCGGCAAGGCGGATAACATTGTCGTGCTCGTCAATGGAAAGCGGTACGATGAGCACACGCAATTCCAAGCAGGCGAGAATTGGGTCAATGTGCTCGCGTCGCACCGCGGACGTGCCAAGGCATTCAACTACCTGGGCACGCTCAACGAGTTTGATCGCAAGGGCCTGTTCGGTCCCGTGCAACTGGAGATGGGCGGTCAAAAGATCGACATCAAAGGCTGGGAAATGCGGGGCTATTTCAGTGGTTGGTTCGGATGGCCGCGCCTGGCCGCGACCGCCGGAGTGCCCGCCTTGTATCGCGCGACATTCAGCGCGCCGCTCGTGCCCGGCCGCGTTCTCCGCCTGGAAACGAAATCGCTCAGCCGCGGCACCGCTTGGCTCAATG
>Ga0302320_10014894_pt1 | contig 16031 bp, 9 predicted proteins | sample Bog_T0_3_FD_202130 | JGI IMG/M metagenome (GOLD analysis project Ga0302320, IMG submission 202130) | Peat permafrost microbial communities from Stordalen Mire near Abisko, Sweden - Bog_T0_3 | ecosystem: Environmental > Terrestrial > Soil > Wetlands > Peat | place: Sweden: Abisko, Stordalen Mire... | reverse complement strand
TCCGAAAGTATGTCGAACGGTCGAAAATTGGGGGATATAAAACCATCAACCGCCCCTTGCGGATCGCTCCTAGAGCTTCCTGGCGCGATCTGTTTTTTGCCTTTCGATACAAAAAGAGTTTTTCCGCAGCCTGTAAAGCCACAATGAATCGATGGCTCGATTCGGGAGGCTAAAGCCTCCCGCTCCCTCCAATGGCCGCAATGCCGCTTTTTTCACCAAGCGTCGTATAGCTGCGCGGCTAGATCCTGACCAGCTCGCGCTGGATTTTGCCGGTGACCCAGGCTTTGCCGGTGGTGGCGATCATATCGACCTCGCTGCGGACGCCGAACTCAGGCAGATAGATTCCTGGCTCAACGGAGAAGCAGGTGTTGGGCAGCAGACGCCGCTGGTCGTGGGTTTCAAGGTTGTCAAGATGCGCGCCGGGGCCGTGAATTTCATCGGTAATATTGTGGCCGGTGCGGTGGGTGAAGAACTCGGCAAAGCCGGCGCTGCGGATGACGTTGCGGGCCGCGTCGTCGGCTTCGAATCCGCAGATGGGACGGTCTGCTGCGAATGCGGATTGGACGGTGGCGATGGCGGCGTCGCGGGCGTTGCGGACGGTTTCAAAGACGAGCTGCTCTTTGGGGGATGGCTCGCGGCCGACGACGGCGGTCCATGTGATGTCGTAATAGACGGAGCCGGGCTGCGTGGAGCGGGCCCAGATGTCGATGAGCATAAAGTCGCCTTCGCGGATGGTAGCGGTGCGCTCGGCGGTTGGCTCGTAATGCGAATCGGAACAGTTGGCGTTGACGCTGACGTTGGGGCCGTCTTGCCAGACGAGGCCGGCGCGGCGCATGGCCTCTGAGAGCCACTCGACGTGATCGAACTCAGTGTACGGGGCGGCGTTGGGGGCGCGGAGGCGTGTGGCGATCTGCTGCCAGCCTTCGGCGAGAATGTCGTCGATAGCGCGCTGGGCTACGGCGTGGCTGGCAATTTGATCTGCGGTAAGGACGGCTTCAAACTGGCTGACCAGATCGGCGGAGCTGGCTATGACCTTGCCGAGCGAGCGCAGGAACTCAACCGTGCCGGCATCGACCATGGAGACATACATGATGTCGTTGTTGGGCGAGTACTGCATGGCGATGTTTTGCTGGTTTTGGAGAAGATTCTTGAGGCCAGCGTGCAGCTCTTGCCAGCTTGAGTAAAGGGTTTTGGAGCCGGGCAGCGCGTCGAGGCGGCCCTGCTCGATGCGATGCACCAGCTTGCGCGGCTCGCCGTGGGCGGGCAGGTAGTAGTACCAGCGGCGGGTGATGTGGGCCTTGGGATCGAGGCCGAGGATGTGGGCGGCGATGGGGTCGCGATGATGGTGGTCGTAAAAGAGCCAGCCGTCGAGCGAGGCCTCGCGGAGCGCGAGCTGGATGGCGTCGAGGTTCATGGGGAGATTGTAGCTCTCTGCACTGAGCTATCAGCCGTCAGCTTTCAGCTCTCAGTTTGTTTGTGCTGGTGCTCGCGGTCTCGCTGTCAGCTATCGCGCAGGCTGGGCAGAATGACGGAGCGCAATGTGTCCCCGATCTCGGTTCCCGCTACAGGCCTGCGAGGGCTTCGGCCTGGGTGGGGCAGAGGCCGGCGTACTTGGTGATGCCGACCATGGTGAAGACCTTGACGAAGTGCGCGGAGAGGCCGAAGGCGCGGACCTTCTGGCCGGAGCTGGCCGCCTCAATCAAGAGCTGAATGACGAGGGCAATGCCGCTGGAGTTGATGTAGTCGACCTTGGTGAAATCGAGCAGGATGAGCTTGACGGTGGCTTTGGGGAGAGCCTGGTATGCGCCAAGGACAGCCTCTTTGGAGGTGCTGGCAATGTCTCCCTCGAAATGCAGGACGGTGACGGGTTGCCCGGATGGGGAAGTGATTTGTTCGGCGCGCGACTTGGTTTCGCTCTGCACTTGTATGCCTCCGCTTTCTGGTTCTGGTTCCAGGTCTTCGACTGCTTCGATTCGTAACTTTGGTTTGTGCTAACCCCGGTCTCAAAAGCGAGACCGGGGGCACCCAGCTTCATTGCAATATTATGCGGCTGGAAACCGGGGGTTCGATGTTGCGCGGTTTCCTTGCGCTCGCGTTGGGCTCAAGCATCCTTATCGAGGCGGATGACGAGCCGGACGTAACTGCTTTTTCCATCGTGGCCGGCGACCCACTCGGCCTCGTCGACCAGGGCCTGGATGAGGAACATGCCCATGCCGCGGGGATCTTCCTGGCCGTGCATCTTGCGATCGATGTCGGGCTTGGGAGGCTGAGTCTTCATTCCCTTGCCGTCGTCGATGACCTTGACTTCAAGTGCGTCGTCGCCGGCTGAAAGAATGACGCCGACGGAGAGTTTCTCATTGAGCCGGTTGCCGTGCTCGATGGCGTTGATGCAGGCCTCGGCCACGGCGGTTTTGAGATCCTCAATGCGTTCGGGGCGAAACCCCATGAGCTTGGCCACCGCCGATGCCGTGCTCATGGCCACTTTCTCATAGCCCATACGGGAGGGAAGACGCACCTCGACCGTGGTGGCTTTGGATTCGCTCATTTGGGAATCTCCGTCGAGCTGGTTCCCCGGCAAAGCGTGAGTGCGGTCATGTCGTCACTTTGTGGACCGCCATCGGAAAAGGCCTGGATCGCCGTCCATATTGCATCGAGGATACCATCGGCCTTATCTGCAGAGCACTTGGAAAATTCATCCATCAGGCGTTCGGGCCCAAACTCCTCATCCCCTTTGAAGACTTCAGTGAGTCCATCGGTGTAAAAGAGCAGGCGCGCTCCGGGGCCGAAGGGGCGATGTTCACTGACGTAATTCATGCCGGGCAAGAGGCCTAGCGGCGTGCCGGCGGCGTTGAACTCGTAAGGGGCGAGGCCGGGAGCGGCCAGAAAGCCGGGATTGTGTCCGGCGTTGACCACCTCGATTTCATCGGAGCCGGGACGCAGGCGCAGGAAGATGGCGGTGACGTAGCGGCGGCGGGCCTCTTCGCCTTCGGCCCAATGGAGCTGGTTCATGCGCGTGGCCAGCTCGCCCAGGGCCATGCCGGTGCCGGCCATGCCGCGCAGCGCGGCGCGAAAGCTGACCGACCAGATGGCGGAGGCCAGGCCCTTTCCGGCCACATCGGCCACGACGATGAGCAGGCTGCCATCGGGTTCCTCGACGATGTCGAGGTAGTCGCCGCCCACTTCATAGCAGGTGTCGGAGCGGAAGGCCACGGAGTAGCCGTCGATGGCGGGCAGGGTTTGCGGCAGGAGCGAGCGCTGAATGGCGCGGGCTGCGTCAAGATCCTGTTGCACACGGGCAAACTCGACGTTGCGCTTGTGGAAGCGGGCATTCTCAAGGGCTACGGCAGCCTGCAGGGCGAGACCCTCAATAAAGTCGGCCTCGTAGAGGGTAAGCTCGCGGCCGTCGGGCGGCGCAACGACGAGGTCGGTCATGCGATTGCCCTGGCGGTCGTCAAGCGGCCACATGAGCTGGGATTCGCTGGAGGCGGGATCGTCGCCATAGACAAGGCCGGCGGTGGGGAAGGCCGCGCCGGCCATCTCCAACTCGCGGACCACGATGCGGAGCACCTGCTCGAGCACTTCATTTTCGCTGATGGTGGAGTGGACCTGGCGTGAGGCCTCAAGCAACGCCTGCAATCGGGCCACCTGCTGCTGCAGATCGATTGTTTCGTCACTGCCTGGAAGAAGAAATCCAGCAGCCATAGCGGCCTCCGTGGAATTTCACTCTAGCAGCTTCAGGGGCGGGTGGACAGGGGTATCTTGCTCCTGGCAATGGCGTTTGAGCCGGAGCGCCGGGCGGAGGCGCTCCTACGCGCTGAGGAGGGCGCGGATGTCTTTGATTTCCAGAATCGGCTTGGGGTAGCCCTGGCGGGCCAACTTGAGCATGGCCTTGCCTATTTCGCGGGTGGTGAGTATCTGGTTGGGCAGCGCCGAACGCAACAGCGGAAGCACAGGGCGGGCAGCGGCGTAGGCAATGCGATAGGCGATGGTCTTGGACTTGATGCCGTCAAGGGGTTGGATGATGCCGGGGCGAAGCATGTAGGCCTTGAGCGGCAGGGCGAGCAGCGCATTCTCAGTACGGCCCTTGACGCGGGCCCACATGGTGCCGCCTTTTTCAGTAGAGTCCGTGCCCTGCCCGGAGACGTAGACAAAAGTCATGCCGGGGTTAAGGCGGCTGAGGGTCTGGGCTGCGTGGAGGGTGAGGCCGTAGGTGATGCGCTCGTAATTGGCCTCGCTCATACCGGCTGAAGAGACGCCAAGGGTGAAGAAACAGGCATCGAGACCGGTGAGCAGATGCTCGTTCGAGGAAAGATCTTCCATGTTGGGATGGAGGATTTGATGAAGCCGGTCTTTGGTGGTTTGGACGACGGCGCGCCCGATGGTGACGGTCAGTTCGACGCCGGGGTCCTGGAGGCACTCGCGCAACACGCCCTGGCCAACCATGCCCGTGGCCCCGAAAATGATTACTCTCATCACCTTACCTCCGCAAACTCTGAGGATAATATGCCTTATAGCATCCCGCCTAATACGACGTGTTGGCGGGGATGGTGCAAGGTTGAAGCCGCCTGATAGTCGCGTTAACTGCGCCGTATCGACTTACTTGAAACTTGAGGAGAGATGGGAGCGGCGGGAAACGGAAGCTGCCCGCACGCCGGGTACGGGGAAACGGCGCGAGAACGCGCCACCAATGGTGACGGAGACGATTGCGCCCAGGGCGGTCTGCTGTCATACAATGGTCGCGACTTGGTCCACAGGAAACAATCGATAAAAACCCGATTGTTGGCATCAAGCAGCTTTCTCACGATGCCGTGGAAGAGCCGCAACCTTTCGCGAGATGAATCCGTCTGCTAGAACATCGGCGAAAGAACCCTAAATATTCGAAAAACACAGGATATTGCAGGGCACATTAGTCACGCACGATGCTGTGCAAGTATCGATCTAAAGGAAACGACGAGAACCGACACCATGCCCATTGAAACCCCACAGGTCTCCTTCCAATCCAAAATCGGCGATCACGCAGAGCCGAAAGCGCCCAAGAATCCATGGATCCGGGTAATTATCTACCTGATCGTGATCGGCATACTGGGTTTTGTCGCGTGGCGGATCTACCAGAACCACGTGCAGGCTGCAGCCGCGAGCGTGAAGCAGGCGCAGTCGCTGATGAGCCGTCCGGTACCGGTGCAGGTGACGCCCGTGATGCAGCAGCCAATGCCGATTTATCTTACCGGTCTGGGCACGGTAACGCCGTATATGACCGTCACGGTGAAGGCGCGGGTGAGCGGGCAATTGCTGCCGGTAAAGTTTACCGAAGGGCAAGAGGTGCGGCAGGGGGAGACGATCATGAATATCGACCCTGCACCTTACAAAGCCGCGCTGGACCAGGCCAAGGGCACACTTGCGCACGACGAGGCGCTGCTGAAGAACGCACAAGCGGAATATGCGCGCTACAAGGCGCTTTATGCGGCTGGGGTGGTTTCAAAAGAAACGATGGATGCCGACCAGGCGCAGCAGGGACAGTATGAAGGCGCCATCCAGTCAGACAATGCGGCGATTGAGAATGCGAAGCTGCAGTTGGACTGGTGCTCGATTCAGTCGCCGATCAACGGCCGCATCGGCCTGCGGCTGGTGGACCCCGGCAACATTATTACCGCGAACACGACGAATCTTGTGATCATCAATCAGTTCCGGCCGATTGCGGTTGACTTTACGCTGCCGGAGAACCAGCTTCCGCAGGTGCTGGCCAAGCTGAGAGCAGCCAAGTCACTTCCGGTGGACGCTTACGACCACAGCGATACGCAAAAACTAGCGGCTGGCCAGTTGCTGACCGCCGATAACCAGATTGACCCGACGACGGGAACCGCAAAGCTGAAGGCGGTGTTCAACAACGAGAACGAAGCACTGTTTCCCGACCAGTTTGTGAACATGCACCTGGTGATGGAGCAGCGCCCCAACGCGCTGGTGGTTCCCTCGGTGGCCATCCAGAGCGGGCTGCAGGGCAATTTTGTTTGGGTGGTGAGCACCGACGCGAGCGGCAAATCCACGGTGGCGATGCAGCCGGTGAAGATTGCGCTTGCGCAGGGCCAGGTGACGATTCTGGATAGCGGTGTGCAGACCGGCGACAAAGTGGTGATCGATGGCGCGGACCGTTTACACGCGGGAGCGCAAGTGAGCGCAACGCTGGCCCAAAGCCATCAGCACACGGGCGCGGCAGGACAAGGTCCGGGGCAGGGAGCGGGACCATCTTCAGGACAAGGCGCGGCCGCGGGAAGGCCGGCGACGGGCGCCGGCGCGAACGGTTTGCAAACGGGCCACCATCATAAGGAGCAGCAGTGAGTCTAAGTCCCTCCCGGCCATTTATTCTTCGCCCGGTAGCGACTTCGCTGCTGATGTTTGCCATCCTGCTTGCCGGCGGCGTGGCATATTACCAGCTACCCGTGTCGGCGCTGCCCGAAGTGGATTATCCGATCATCCAGACGCTGACATTTTATCCGGGCGCCGGGCCGGAGGTGATGGCCTCGTCAGTGACGGCGCCGTTGGAGCGGCAATTCGGGCAGATGCCGGGCCTGAAGCAGATGACCTCGGTAAGTTCCGGCGGCGGCTCAGTAATCACGCTGGAATTCAACCTGGACGAGAACATTGACATCGCCGAGCAGGAAGTGCAGGCGGCAATCAATGCGGGTAACAGCTTTTTGCCCACGGATTTGCCCAACCCGCCGGTGTACAGCAAGGTAAACCCGGCCGACGCGCCGATTATGACGCTGGCGCTGACCTCTGACACGCTGCCGCTGGACAAGATTGAAGACGCCGCCGATACGAACCTGGCGCAGAAAATTTCGCAGGTGACCGGCGTTGGAATGGTGTCGATTGCAGGCGGACAGAAGCCGAGCGTGCGCGTGCAGGCCAACCCCGCGGAACTGGCGGCTTACGATCTGAGCCTTGAGGATCTGCGCACGGCGCTTTCAGCAGCCAACGTGGACCAGGCCAAGGGTACGCTGAACGGCTTGCGGCAAACCTATACGATTGGCGCCAACGACCAACTGGTGGCCAGCGGCGATTACCTGCCGGTGATTGTTGCGTACCGCAACGGAGCGCCGGTGCGGGCCTCAGACGTGGCCACAATTGTGGACGCGGCGGAGAACAACCAGCAGGCGGCATGGATGAACCGGCAGCCGGCAGTGATCGTAAACATCCAGCGCCAGCCGGGCGCAAACATTATTGCGGTCGTGGACCGCATCAACACGCTGCTGCCGCAGTTGCAGGCCGCGCTGCCCGCCTCAGTGCAGGTGAAGGTGCTCACCGACCGCACCACGACGATTCGCGCATCGGTGCGGGACGTGGAGTTCGAACTGATGCTCACCGTCGCGCTGGTGGTGATGGTCATCTTCCTTTTCCTGCGCAACCTGGCGGCAACGATCATTCCCTCAGTCGCAGTGCCACTCTCGATTATTGGCACGTTCGGCGTGATGTACCTGCTGGGCTACTCGCTGAACAATCTGACGCTGATGGCGCTGACCATTTCCACCGGCTTTGTGGTGGACGACGCCATCGTGATGATCGAGAACATCTCGCGCTTTATTGAAGAGGGCATGAGCCCGCTGAAAGCGGCGTTGGCAGGCAGCGAACAGATCGGCTTTACGATTATGTCGCTGACGGTATCTCTGATCGCGGTGCTGATTCCGCTGCTGTTTATGAGCGATGTGGTGGGCCGGCTGTTCCGCGAGTTTGCGATTACGCTGGCGGTCACGATTCTGGTTTCGGCGGTGGTATCGCTGACGCTGACGCCGATGATGTGTTCGCGGATTTTGCAGGACAAGTCGACGGCGAAGCAGACAAAGTTCTACTACTGGTCAGAGCACATCTTCAACTCGATCATCGCGTCGTACGGGCGCGCGCTGAAGGTGATTCTGCGGCATCGTTTCGCCACGCTGGTAGTGACGATTTCAACCTTTGTGGCTACGGTGATTCTGTTTCTCATTGTTCCCAAGGGATTTTTTCCGGTACAGGATACCGGCGTGATTCTGGGCATCAGCGAAGCGCCGCAGACGGTGAGCTTTACCAGCATGGCGCAGCGGCAGCAGAAGCTGGTGGACGTGGTTCTGCAGGACCCGGCGGTGGACAACGTATCGTCGTTCATCGGCGTTGACGGAACCAACACCACGCTGAACTCGGGACGCATCCAGATCACGCTGAAGCCGCTGGATGTGCGCAAGGTTTCGGCGACGGAAGTAATCCAGCGCATGCAGAGCAAGGTGAATGCGGTTGAAGGCATTCAACTGTTTCTTCAGCCGCTGCAGGATCTGACCGTGGAAGATCGCGTGAGCCGCACCGAGTACCAGTACGCGCTCGAAGACCCTGACCAGACGGAGCTGGCGACTTACACGCGCAAGATGGTGACCGAGCTGAGCAAGGAGAGCTCGTTGACCGACGTGGCCAGCGACTTGCAGGACCAGGGCCTGGCAGCGGATTTGGTGATCGACCGCGACACGGCATCGCGGCTGGGCATCGCCATGGCCGATGTGGACAATACGCTCTACGACGCCTTTGGCCAGCGGCAGATTTCGACGATCTTTACGCAGTTGAACCAATATCACGTGGTGATGGAAGTGGGATCGAACTTCCAGACCGACCCGGCGACGCTGAACAATCTTTACGTAAAGTCGGCGAGCGGCGCACAGATTCCGCTGAGCCAGCTGGCGCACTGGGAGCAGGGGCACGCGCAGCTTTCCATCGGCCACCAGGGACAGTTCCCTTCAACAATCGTGAGCTTTAACCTGGCGCCGGGCAAGGCGCTGGGCGATGCGGTGACGGCGGTGAAGGATGTGGAACAGCGCATCCAGATGCCAGCCTCAATCAACGCCAGTTTTCAGGGCACGGCGGCGGCCTTTCAAACTTCGCTGGCCAACGAACCACTGTTGATTCTGGCCGCGCTGATTACGGTCTACATTGTGCTGGGCGTGCTGTACGAGAGCTACATTCACCCCATCACGATCATCTCAACGCTGCCTTCGGCGGGTGTGGGCGCGCTGCTGGCGCTGATGATTACGCGGGTGGACTTCAGCGTGATTGCGCTGATCGGAATAATTCTGCTGATCGGCATTGTGCAGAAGAACGCCATTATGATGATCGACTTTGCGCTGCAGGCCGAGCGCAACGAAGGCAAGACGGCCGAGGAAGCGATCTTCCAGGCGTGTTTGCTGCGATTCAGGCCGATTATCATGACCACGATGGCGGCGCTGCTGGGCGGCTTGCCGCTGGCTTTGGGCGGCGGCGTGGGCGCGGAACTGCGCATGCCGCTGGGCGTAACGATTGTGGGCGGCCTGATCTTCTCGCAGATGCTCACCTTGTTTACCACGCCGGTGGTTTATCTCTACTTTGACAGGCTTGCTACACGGATTAAGCCGCACAGTGCAACTGTCAGCGACACGCGCCAGACCGTAAGCGCTGACTGAGGATCGGGAACCGATGCATTTATCCGCGCCCTTTATCAAGCGCCCGGTAGCCACATCGCTGTTGAGCCTGGCTCTGCTTTTGGCCGGCTCAGTGGCCTACTCCGTGCTGCCCGTTGCCTCGCTGCCCGACGTGGATATGCCGGTGATCGGCGCCAGCGCCGGACTGCCGGGAGCGAGCCCGGAGACAATGGCCTCGGCCGTTGCAACGCCACTGGAGCGCCAGTTTGGGCGCATTGCCGGCGTCAACCAGATGACCTCGTCGAGTTCACTGGGCTCGGCCTCAGTCACGCTGCAATTCGACATTAACCGCGACATCAACGCCGCGGCGCGCGACGTGCAAGCGGCCATCAACGCGGCGCGCAGCCAACTACCCTCTTACCTTCCGCAGAATCCCAGCTACCGCAAGGCGAATCCCGCAGAAGCGCCAATCCTGATCATGACGCTGACCTCGGATGTAGTGCCGAAGCGCGAGATCTACGACATGGCCGACTCGATTCTGGCGCAGAAGATGTCGCAGATTCAGGGTGTAGGCCAGGTTTTTGTGGGCGGCAGCTCGAGCCCGGCGGTACGCGTCGAGCTGAATCCCATGCAACTGGGCAACAACGGCATTGGCCTGGAAGCGGTGCGCACGGCGCTAAGCGGGGCAAATGCCAACCGCCCCAAAGGCGCATTCCAGGACGGGCAGAACCGCTGGGCGATTTACGACAACGATCAGATCTTCAAGGCCGCGGATTATGCGCCGATTGTGGTGGGCTACAACAAATCGACCGGCGCGCCGGTGCGCGTTGCCGACCTGGGCACGGTGACCGACAGCGTTTCAAATATTCTCACGGCGGGCGTCAGCGGCATTAACCCGGACAAAGGGCCGACGGCTCCGCTGAAAGACTCGATTCTGCTGATCGTCTTCAAGATTCCGGGCGCCAACGTGATCGAGACCGTGGATAACGTGATGAAGGAGATGCCGCATCTGCAGGCGGCCATTCCTCCAACGATCAAGATCGATGTAGCCGTGGACCGGACGATCACTATCCGGTCGAGCGTTCACGACGTGGAGATATCGCTGCTGATCAGCGTAATGCTGGTGGTGCTGGTAGTCTTCATGTTCCTGCGCGAGATATGGGCCACCATTATTCCTTCAGTCGCGGTTCCGCTGTCGCTGGTGGCTACGTTTGGGGTGATGTACCTGGCCGGCTACACCATCGACAACCTTTCGCTGATGGCGCTGACCGTGGCGACCGGCTTTGTGGTGGACGACGCGATTGTTGTGATCGAGAACATCACGCGCTATCTCGAGATGGGCATGAATCCCTTTGAAGCATCGATGAGGGGCTCAAAGGAGATCGGCTTCACTGTGCTGTCGATGAGCACTTCGCTGATCGCGGTGTTCACGCCGATTCTGCTGATGGGCGGGATCGTGGGGCGGCTGTTCCGCGAGTTCGCGGTGACGCTTTCAGTGGCGGTTGCCGTGTCGATGGTAGTATCGCTGACCACCACGCCGATGCTGTGCGCACGGTTTCTGAAGTCACGGGACGCAAGTAGTCAAGAACGGCATGGACGCATTTATCGCGTGAGCGAGGGCGCCTTTAACTGGATGCATAGCGAATACGACTCAGCGCTGCGCTGGGTGCTGCGCCACCAATGGCTGACACTGGGCGTGGCCGTGGGTACTGCGCTGCTGAACGTGTACCTGTACATGATCGTTCCCAAAGGGCTGTTCCCCCAACAGGACACGGGAAGGCTGGGCGGCAGAACCATGGCCGCGCAGGACATCAGTTTTGATGCGATGCGCGTGAAGCAGCAGGCGCTGGCGCAGATGGTGTTGCAGGATCCGGCAATCAAGTCAGTATGCGCATTTGTGGGCGGCGGCGGACCGGGCGGCGGCAGCACCAACGTAGGCAGCATGTTTATCGCGCTCAAATCGCCGGCGGACCGGCCCGGCCACGTTACGGCAGACGATGTAGTGAACCGGCTGCGCAGGAAACTGACCAGCGTGCCCGGCGCGACGCTCTACCTGCAATCGCAGCAGGACATCCAGATTGGCGCGCGCGGCGGCGCGTCGCAATACCAATACACACTCTCAGACGAAGACCTGAACGAGCTGAACACGTGGGCTCCGCAACTGGAGGCACGGGCGCGGCGGATACCGCAGTTGGCCGACGTGAATACCGACCAGCAAAGCCAGGGCCTGGCAACCAACCTGGTGATCGATCGCGACACGGCCTCGCGGCTGGGCATTACGGCGGCAGCAATCGATGCGGTGCTGTACGATGCCTTCGGCCAGCGCGAAGTTTCCACCATGTACACGGCGCTGAACCAGTACTTTGTGGTGATGGAAGTGGACCCCAGCTTTAGCCGCAGCCCCTCGGCGCTGGATGGAATTTACATTAAGTCGGCCACCGGCAAGATGGTGCCGCTGTCCGCAATTGCGCACTATGAGAACCAACGCACCGCGCTGGCCGTAAACCACCAGGGTCAGTTCCCCGCAGTCACGCTGACGTTTAATCTTGCGCCGAACGTTGCCCTGGGCGATGCGGTGACGGCGCTTGAAAAAGCAGAGCATGACATGGGCATGCCGTCGACGATTCACGGAAGTTTCCAGGGAACGGCGCAGGCGTTTCAAGACTCGCTCAAGAACGGGCCGTATCTGATTTTGGCCGCGCTGGTCGCCGTCTATATCGTACTGGGAATTTTGTACGAGAGCCTGGTCCATCCGCTGACGATTCTCTCCACGCTGCCGCCGGCGGGCGCGGGCGCTCTCATGGCTCTGCTGGTGACGGGAACGGATCTGAGCATTATCGCAATGATCGGCATTATTCTGTTGATCGGCATTGTGAAGAAGAACGCCATCATGATGATCGACTTTGCGCTGCAGGCCGAGCGCGACGAGGGACTGCCGCCGGTTGAGGCGATTTACAAAGCCTGCCTGCTGCGCTTCAGGCCCATTATGATGACGACCATGGCGGCGCTGCTGGGCGGCCTGCCGCTGGCCATCGGCATGGGGGTTGGTTCGGAGCTGCGCAAGCCGCTGGGCATCACGATTGTGGGCGGACTGATTGTTTCGCAGGCACTGACCTTGTTCACCACCCCGGTGGTCTACCTGTTCTTTGACCGGCTGCAGTGGAAGTTCATGAAGCTGCGGCGCATTGGGTCAGAACTGGAAGAAGTGGCGGGAGACTAAAAGCAGCTTCTAGCTTCTAGCTCCTAGCTGCTAGCTTTTTTCGTGCTGGGCTGGCTTTCCAGCGCTGTGCCGGCTTTTGCTCCGCTGAGCGGTGTGCCGCTGGCTTTCCTCATGCCATCCTGATTCCAGTTTTGCGAGGATGGTGGTATCGTCAAATCTATTCCGCGGCGCGGTTTGGGGCTTTCCTCGACGCCCAAGAACCTGCAGTAAGCCAAATACGAACTCCTGCACGATGGCCAGAATCAAGTCTGCATTTTTTGCGGCGCGGCCTTTGTGTCGATCATGACGTTTTTTGTCCCATAGGAAAGGCGAGCCGATCAACATGCCCAGAACCGACGAAGCAACCGAAGCCAGTCTTGTTCTTACCCTGGAGGAGATTTCGAACCTTGCGGCGGAGGGTGGCAAGCCCGCGGATACACTGATGAATCTTGTGGCGTTGATCGCCACGCGGTTCAAGACGGACGTGTGCTCAATCTATCTGCTTGAGCCGGACCGCTCGAATGTGGTTCTGGCGGCGACGGTGGGGTTGAACTCGAAATCGATTGGCGCGCTGCGCATGCCGCTTCATGAAGGACTGACCGGTCTAGTCGCCGAGCAGGTGACGCCAGTTTCAGTGAGCGACGTACGCAACCATCCGCGGTACAAGTTCTTCAGCGGCTCCGGCGAGGAGGGCTACCACTCGTTCCTGGGAGTTCCGGTGATCGACAGAGGCGTGCTGCAGGGTGTGCTTGTGGTGCAGACGGCGGAGCCGCGTACCTATACTGAGCTGGAAGTGCACATGCTGGGCGAGGCGGCTGTCCAGGTGGCCCCGGTGGTGAGCGAGACGCGCACGCTGGACCGCTTTATTGCGCCGGTGCAGGAGCGGCTATGGGCGCTGGCGAACAATGAATGGTGGAGCTGGGATCACGATTGCGTGGCGCTGTTTCGCGACCTGAACCCCAAGCGCTGGAGCCAGCTGAACCAGAATCCCATTGCGCTGCTGAGCGAGATGCCGCTGGGCGAGATTGAACGCCGCGCGGCAGAGCTGGCGCTGCACAGCCGCATCAACTACGTTTACCGGCGGCAGCAGGAGTACCTGAACGCGGACAAGACCTGGGGCTCAGGGAATGCGGGCGTATTGCGGCCACGGCCAATCGCCTACTTCTCAGCCGAGTTTGGATTGCATGAGTCGCTGCCGATCTACTCCGGAGGCCTGGGCGTACTGGCGGGCGACCACATCAAGAGCGCGTCGGACCTGGGAATTCCGCTGATTGGCATTGGCCTGTTTTACGGGCAGGGCTACTTTCTGCAGCGGCTGGACGAGACGGGATGGCAGCGCGAAGAGTATCTGCAAACCAACGTGAGCCACTGCCCCATGCAGCCGGCGATTGGAACCAACGGCCAACCGGTGGTGGTGGAGATTCCCACGCGCGGAACCACCATACGCGCCAAGGTGTGGCGGGTGAAGGTGGGCCGGTGCGATTTGCTGCTGCTGGACTCAAACGTTGAAGGCAACGCGCCGGAGGATATCGACACCACGTCGCGCCTCTACGGCGGCGATGCGCGCACACGCATACGGCAGGAGATTCTGCTGGGCATTGGGGGCTTTCGCGCGCTGCGGGCCATGGGCATACGGCCGGGCGTGCTGCATCTGAACGAAGGCCACAGCGGCTTTGCGGTGCTGGAGGCGATTCGCGACCGGATGGTGGAAGAGGGCCTGGACTTTACCACCGCGGCCAGCCAGATTCCGCGCGAGGTGGTGTTTACAACGCATACGCCGGTTCCGGCGGGCCACGACCGCTTCAGCGCCGAACTGATGGAAGAGCATCTGGGCCCCTTGCGCGAGCAGCTTGGCATCTCCCACGAGAACATGATGGGCTTTGGCCGCGAGTATCCCACGGACCACGGCGAGCAGTTCTGCATGACGGTGCTGGGGTTGAAGTTGGCACGGCGCGTCAACGCGGTTTCGTCGCTGCATGGCGAGGTTTCGCGCGCCATGTGGAAGGGACTTTATCCAAACCGGCCGGAAGACGCGGTGCCGATTGGGCACATCACCAACGGAGTTCACGTGCCGTCGTGGCTGGCTCCGCAGATGTGCCGGCTCTATGACAGGCACCTGGGCGTGGACTGGCAGCGGCACAGCGGCACGGCAAAGACCTGGGCCAAGATTGAGAGTGTGGACGACGGCGAACTATGGGAGACGCACCTGGCGCTGAAGGCACAGCTTATCGACTTTGCGCGCCACCGCGCACGCATCCAGTCAGAGCGACGCAACGAAGCGCACGCAACGCTGCAGAAGCTCTCAAAGGTGCTCTCGCCAGACGCGTTGACCATTGGATTCGCGCGGCGCTTTGCCACTTACAAGCGGGCCAACCTGATTCTTGCCGACATGCAACTGCTGGCCTCAATGGTGAACGATCCCAAGCGGCCTGTGCAGTTCATCTTTGCCGGCAAGGCGCATCCGCACGACGAGCCGGGCAAGCGCGTGCTGCAGCAGATTGCCGAGCTGATGCGCGAGCCGAAGTTCCAGAACAAATTCATTTTTATTGAGGACTACGACATTAACGTGGGCCGCTACCTGGTGCAGGGTGTGGATGTGTGGCTGAACAACCCGCGCCGCCCGCTGGAGGCCTCTGGCACGAGCGGACAGAAGGTTGTGCTGAACGGCGGATTGAACCTGTCGGTTCTGGATGGATGGTGGGCCGAGGCTTACGACGGACTGAACGGATTTGCGATTGGCGCGGGCCGTACGCACACCAACCTGGACGTGCACGATAGCCGCGACGGCGAGGATCTGTATCGCGTGCTGCAGGAAGAAGTGATTCCGCTCTACTACCAGCGCGACCGCGATGGATTGCCGCGGGGATGGATCAATCGCATGAAGCGGACCATCCGCACGCTGGGCTGGCGCTTTAATGCCGACCGCATGGTGATGGACTACACGCAGAAGTGCTATATTCCTGCCGCGGGCGGCACGTCGAGCGAGATAAGAATGTATAGCTAAGGACAGGCGGAGACAGCCGGCCGAGCATGTTTACGGCCGGCCCGCTCGGCTCGTAACGTCACAGCGCTCCGGCGAGGTGCGGTGCTATGCTTTTGGCGAAATTTCACACAGATGGAAGATCGCTATGGAAAAGCTCGACCTGAAAAAGAAGTGGAAGCACCTGTATCAACCGTCCGCGCGGGAATTCACGATCGTCGAGGTTCCCTCGCTGACCTATCTGATGGTGGATGGCGAAGGCGACCCTAATAATTCGCAGGCCTTTGAACAGGCGGTGGAAGCGCTCTACTCGCTCTCCTACACCTTGAAGTTCTCTCTCAAGAAAAACCAGCAGACGCCGGACTACGGCGTGATGCCGCTGGAAGGCCTGTGGTGGGCCAGCGATCCGCACGTCTTTCACCAGTTGGATAAATCGGAGTGGCAG
>Ga0302320_10014893_pt1 | contig 16032 bp, 13 predicted proteins | sample Bog_T0_3_FD_202130 | JGI IMG/M metagenome (GOLD analysis project Ga0302320, IMG submission 202130) | Peat permafrost microbial communities from Stordalen Mire near Abisko, Sweden - Bog_T0_3 | ecosystem: Environmental > Terrestrial > Soil > Wetlands > Peat | place: Sweden: Abisko, Stordalen Mire... | reverse complement strand
TGGCGGTGTTCGTGCCGACGCTGCTGTTTTGCCTGGCCACCCAATATCTCGGGCTCTATGTCGCGAGCTTCCTGCTGATTGCCATCTTCATGCGAATGGTCGGGCGGATCGCGCTGTGGAAATCGCTGCTCACCGCCTTCATGTTCACCGCCGTGATGTTCGTGACCTTCGATATCGCATTCGACGTCATCATGCCGAAGGGGCCGCTCGAAGCGGCCTTCGGCTACTAGCTTATGCGTAAACCGGGATAATCTTGCAATGGAAGCGTTCGGTTTACTGCTGCACGGCTTTGCCATCCTGATGACGTGGAAAACCCTTGCGCTGATGATGGTCGGGCTCGTGCTCGGTATTTTCGTCGGCGTGCTGCCCGGGCTGGGCGGCCCCAACGGCGTTGCGATCCTGTTGCCGCTGACCTTCACCATGGATCCGACGTCGGCGATCGTGATGCTGTCCTGCATCTACTGGGGCGCGCTGTTCGGCGGCGCCATCACCTCGATCCTGTTCAATATCCCAGGCGAAGCGTGGTCGGTGGCCACCACCTTCGACGGCTATCCGATGGCGCAACAGGGCCGGGCGGCGGAAGCGCTCACCGCGGCGTTCACCTCATCTTTCATCGGCTCGCTGGTCGCGGTGCTGCTGATTACGTTTCTGGCGCCGCTGATTTCGTCATTCGCGCTCAAGTTCGGCCCGCCGGAGTTCTTTGCGGTCTATCTCCTGACGTTCTGCTCCTTTGTCGGCCTCGGCCGCGAAGAGAAGCACAGGACCCTGATCTCGATGACGCTCGGCCTGCTGCTGGCCGGTGTCGGCATGGACACCGTGTCGGGCCAGTTGCGCATGACCTTCGGTTTCAACGACCTCTTGCGCGGCATCAACTTCCTGGTCGCGGTGATCGGGCTGTTCGGGATCAGCGAAATCCTCCTGACGATGGAGGAGCGGCTGGCGCTGCGCGGCCACGCCGCCAAGATCAGCCTGCGCGTGGTGCTGTCGGTCTGGAAGGATCTGCCGAAATACTGGGTGACGCTGCTGCGCTCCTCGTTCATCGGCTGCTGGCTCGGCATCACGCCGGGCGGCGCGATCGCAGCCTCCTTCATGGGCTATAATCTGGCAAAACGCTTCTCCAAGGATCCGGACAGTTTTGGCAAGGGCCGCATCGAGGGCGTATTCGCGCCGGAAACCGCGGCGCACGCCTCGGGCACCGCGGCGCTGCTGCCGATGCTGGCGCTCGGCATTCCCGGCTCCGGCACCGCCGCAATCCTGCTCGGCGGGCTGATGGTGTGGGGCCTCAATCCCGGTCCGCTGCTGTTCGTCGAGCACAAGGATTTCGTCTGGGGCCTGATCGCCTCGATGTATCTCGGCAATGTGGTCGGCCTCGTGCTGGTGCTGACGACGGTGCCGATCTTTGCCTCGATCCTGCGGGTGCCGTTCGCGGCGGTGGCGCCGATGATCGTGGTGTCCTGCGCGATCGGCGCCTACGCGATCCAGAACGCGATGTTCGACATCTGGCTGATGCTGGGATTCGGCGTGGTCGGTTATGTCTTCAAGAAGATCGGCATTCCGCTGGCGCCGTTCACGCTGGCGCTGGTGCTCGGCAGCCGCGCCGAGGACGCGTTTCGGCTGTCGATGATCGGCTCCGGCGGCGACATGAAGGTATTCTGGTCGAACGGCCTGGTCGGCTCGATCACGACGCTGGCGCTTGCGCTGCTGTTCTGGCCGGTGATCGACAAGGCGTTCGGGCGCCTGGTAAGGCTGATGCGGCCCGCCAATGTGACGGGCTGACGCCACGATTCCTTTCCTTGTTTTCATTTTTGAACTACCCGAATCGGGCTGTTATAATTGCCTTGTTTAAACAATGAGTTAGAAGGTCGTTCCAGTTTCCTGAGGTGCGAATCTTTTCCAATGTTGCCTAAATGGAACAGACGCGCCCGCAGCGGCGCCTTAGGTTGCACGAACGATTCAGATCAATTTTGCCCATGAGGTGCCCCATGAAGAGGATTTCGATTGCGTTAGCGGCGACGGCTTCGCTGCTCGCGACGGGCGCATTCGCCGCCGATCTGCCGGCAAAGGTCTATACCAAGGCGCCGGTCATCGTGGACCCCGGCTACAACTGGACCGGGTTCTATATCGGCGGCAACATCGGCTACAGCTGGGGCAGGTCGAGCGACACCTCGACGCTGACCAACGCCGCGGGCACCGTGTTGCTCACCACCGCGGGCAAGTCGAATTTGGACGGCATCGTCGGTGGCGGCCAGATCGGATATAATTGGCAGACGCAGACCTGGGTCTGGGGTCTCGAGGCTGATATCCAGGGCACCGGCGAACGGGGTAGCCGCGCATTCGCATATACGCCGTTTACGGGTCCTGGAATTGGCAACTTCACCCCGAACATCTTGATCCCGTTCGTTCTGACCCAGAAGATCGACTGGTTCGGCACTGTTCGCGGACGGGTCGGCGTTCTGGTTACGCCGCGGGTGCTGTTGTACGCGACGGGCGGTCTGGCGTACGGCCAGGTCAATTCCAGCGAGACGATCGGGACTGTGGTTCCGTCAGGGTTTTCCAACTCGATCACCAATGTCGGCTGGACGGTCGGCGCCGGCATCGAAGGCGTGATCGGCGGCAATTGGACCGCCAAGCTCGAATATCTCTATGTCGATCTCGGAACGGTGTCCTCCTCGTATACGCTGCCGAGCACAAACGTCATTTCCTACAGCTCGCACGTCACCGACAACGTGTTGCGGGTCGGTGTGAACTACAAGTTCGGTGGTCCGGTGGTCGCGAAGTACTGAGAGTTTTCATTTTCGCTTCGAGCAAACCTGAGCCCGGCCCGGTGCCGGGCTTTTGTTTGTTCTGACCAGTCGTCGACAACGATGGACCGCGGAACGCGGGATTGTTTTGGTGCGGGCGGTCCCGCTTTAGATTATTCATTATAATCAATGGATTAGCGTCGGCATCCCTTACTGGCCTTGGCGCGAATTTGGTCCGATGTTGCGCAAATGCGACAGACTTGCCTGCCGCGACCGACTACGGTCTGGGGGCGACTAACCGGTGAATTCTGCTCGTGAGGCGAAATATGAAAAAGATTTTGATTGCAGCAGCGGCGATGGCTTCGCTGTTCGGAACGAGCGCATTTGCCGCCGACCTGCCGGCAAAGGTCTACACCAAAGCGCCGGTGGTGGTCGCGCCCGTGTACGACTGGACCGGATTCTACATTGGCGGCAACATCGGCTACAGCTGGGGCAGGTCGAGCGACACCACGACCATCACTGGAGTGGGCGCTGTTCCGCTAATCTACGACAGATCCAATCTGAACGGCGTCGTGGGCGGCGGCCAGGTCGGCTATAACTGGCAGACGCAAAACTGGGTGTGGGGCCTGGAGGCCGACATTCAGGGCACCGGTGAAAAAGGCTCCAGCGCATTTACCTACCTGCCGCTTCTGTTCGTTGCGGGCCCGCCCCCGACTGCTGTTCCGGTCGCCCTGACCCAGCAGATCGATTGGTTCGGAACGGTCCGCGCCCGCGCCGGCTTCCTGGCCTCGCCGCAGGTCCTCTTGTACGGCACCGGCGGTCTGGCCTACGGCGAAGTGAAATCCAGCGAAGTGATCGGGGTGCTGCCTGGGCTTTCCACGACCAACACCAACGTCGGCTGGACGGTCGGCGCCGGCATCGAAGGCGTGATCGGCGGCAACTGGACCGCCAAGCTCGAATATCTCTATGTCGATCTCGGCAGGGTGTCGGGATCGTTCACGCCGGTGGTTGGCCTCACGAGCGCTTATAGCTCACGCGTCACCGACAACGTGTTGCGGGTCGGCCTGAACTACAAGTTCGGTGGCCCCGTGGTCGCGAAGTATTGAATTTCAGCTCTCTCCCGAAAGACTGAGCCCGGCCTTGTGCCGGGCTTTCGTTTTTGCGGCGGTCCGCGACCGGCGCGCGAAACGCCGTTCGCGTCAAACCACCTTGGCCTGCTTCAATTCCGCGATCTCGCCGGCGCTGAAGCCGAACTCGGCCAATACCTCGTCGGTCTGCTCGCCGAACTCCGGCGGCCGTGCCGCCATTTTGCTCGGCGTTCGCGACAGCGTCACCGGCTGACCGACCAGACGGATATGACGGTTCTCGGCGTTCGGCACATCCTGGGCGATCCCCAAATGTTTGACCTGGTCGTCCTCGAACATCTGGTCGATCGAATAGATCGGGCCGCACGGCACGCCGGCGGCGTTGAGCTCGCTGACCCAGGTCTCGGTGGATTTCTTTTCCGTGAATTTGCTGATCTCGGCGTTGAGCGCGTCACGGTTTTTGGAGCGCGCTGGTGCGGTGGCGTAATCGGGATTGGTCACGAGCGCGGGCGCACCGATCGCCTGCGCGCAGCGCTCCCAGATCCGCCCGCCCGTGGTGGCGATGTTGATATAGCCGTCGGAGGTCTTGAATACGCCGGTGGGAATGCTGGTCGGATGGTTGTTGCCGGCCTGTTTGGCGACGTCCTTGTCCATCAGCCAGCGTGCGGCCTGGAAATCCAGCATGAAGATCTGGGCCTGCAGCAGCGAGGTCTGCACCCACTGACCTTCGTCGGAGACGTCACGCTCCAGTAATGCCGTGAGAATGCCGATGGCGCAGAACAGTCCGGCGGTGAGATCGGCCACGGGAATGCCGACCCGCATCGGACCCTGGCCCGGCGCGCCGGTAATCGACATCAGCCCGCCCATGCCCTGCGCGATCTGATCGAAGCCCGGCCGCTTGTGATAGGGACCATCCTGGCCGAAGCCGGAAATGCTGCCATAGACGATGCGGGGATTGATCTTGCGCACGCTGGCATAGTCGATGCCGAGCTTGGTCTTGACGTCGGGGCGGAAATTCTCGACCACCACGTCGGCCTTCTCGGCCAGCCGCCGAAACACTTCCAGTCCCCTGGGGTCCTTCAGGTTGAGCGTCATCGCGCGCTTGTTGCGGTGCAGGTTCTGAAAGTCGGAGCCACGGCGCGGGCCGCCGGGCTGTTCGGCCGCGGCGTCTTCCAGCAGGGCGTCGATCTTGATGACATTGGCGCCCCAGTCCGCCAGCTGCCGCACGCAGGTCGGCCCGGAGCGAACGCGGGTCAGATCGAGCACGGTGAAGCGGGACAGGGCCTGCGAGGCGTGAGGGGAGGGCACGTAAGAGGCTCCTAAGCAGCACTGAAATCAGAGCGGACATCTTAGCATTTTCAATATCTTACTGGCAAATGATTATCGAGATCACAGGTCCGGGCGGCTATGTCGAGTCCGACGTTATCCCATCCGGAACAGGTGCCACCCCAAGAAGGAATATGTCCGCCGGGGCGTCCAGTTCCCCCGAAAGGACGCCGCAAGGATTAGCACCACGTCAGCTCAAGCGCGGCACGTTTGCCACCACGTCGTTGCCCGGAATCGGGCTGAGAATCTCCAAATTTCTGAAATTCCGAATTAAAATGTCCCGGGTTCAAAATCTGCAAAATGTGGTATTTTGCAGAACCTAAAGCATTGAAATATTTGATTTTAATACTGCATATATCTACTGTAAAAGTATCTTGGGGAGTTTACATTGATGACTACCTACGGATATGCCTGCGTTTCGGTGCGGGATCGGGACGAGGGCCAGATCCGGGCCCTGAGAGCCGAGGGCTGCGACGTCACCTTTTGCGATCAGGTTCCCGGGGGGCGGGGCAAGCGCCCCCTGCTGGTGAGTTTGATGAAGTCGCTAAAGTCGGGCGACCGGGTTATCGTCACGAAGCTCGACCGGTTTGGGCGCTCGACGCGAGAGCTTCTGGAACTGATTGTGTTCATCGGTTCCGAAGGCGCGTTTTTCAAATCGCTTGGAGACCCGATGTTCGACACGGCATCGCCGACCGGTCTTTTGCTTTCGCCGTTGCTTGCAGCCATCGCAGAATTCGAACGTTCACTTCTTAGTGAACGAACTGCAGCAGGCCGAGCTCGCGCAAAAGATCGTGGCGTCCGATTCGGCCGCCCGCCGAAACTGACCAAACATCAACGCCGCGAAGCGCTGGAGCGATTGCGCAACGGCGACAGGCTTGAAGATGTCGCGCGCAGCTACAATGTTGATCCGACGACGATCGGCCGCTTGAGAGATTCAGGAGAAGACCTCGGTTGAGAGATGCGACGTGAACATGGAGGACCAAATGACGACACTGGGTTCAACGGCGATCATGCGCAAGGTTCTCAAGAGCGGTTTGCGCAGTACCAAGAGCAGTGTCACGCGCAGGCTTGCCGGCTCAAAATTTCCGACAAGGATAAGCCCGAAATCATACAGGCGGAATTCCGACGGTTGCCTTGCGATTGAGAACGATCTCGGCGGCGAAGAACTGCTGAGCAGCGCCGAGATGAAGCTGATCGATGTGTTCGCCAGCATTTCGGTGGTGCTTGATTTCGTCCGCGCCAAGGCCTTCGAGGAAACCAAAACCGAGTCTCTATGATCGTTAGAGTTTCTATTCTTGTCGCAGGTCCACTCTCACGGGAAGATTTTTTTCACAATAGCGGCTGACGACAAGCTGCCAAACCGTTTCGCCGTTTTGATCGCCGGTCTGGACGAAGCCAAGCTTGCTGAAATGATCGCGAACCAGCCCGTTCTTGGCGGTCGGAATGTAGCGCCCGACGATTTCGGTGATCCCCCTGAGACGGGCCTGCTGGACCACGCGCTGAAGAATAGCTTCCTCCACGCGCCGGCCGAGAACGCGGCAGGACATGATCCAGCTATCGACCTCCCAGGACGAGCCGGTCTGGCGGCAGATCACGACTGAGATCATTCCGTTGTCGCCGAAAATATCCTCAAGGCGCGCCTGCAGGGTGAAAACGTCGGAATTCGTCTGCATGGCCGCGACTTCGGCTTCGCTGTAGCGGCGCGTCGTCAGATTGAATTGGTTCGATTTCGAAAGCAGCTGGACAATGCGCTTGCGGCCCGCGGCGTCGAAAGGCGTGATCGACAGCGTCATCCCAAGCGAGCGCAGATAATCGTCATGATCGCCGATCCGCTCCAGCTGCGCTGTGCGCAGCGCATTCGCTTTGTAGAACCCGGCGCGAAGCTGGTCCTCCGTTGAAAATCCCGATTGCTCGAAATATCCCGCGGCCTGAAGCACCGGCAGCCAGTCGGCGGGATCTTCGGGCAGTTCAGGAACCGCCACCGAGGGCAGCGCATCGCGGACGCGTTTGCGCTCGGCGGGATTGTCGTCGAGGAAAACAAACGCATCGAGGCCGAGGTCGGTCGCCTCGGCGATGGCCTTGATGTTGGCGGCCTTGTCGTCCCAATTGACCCGGAAGACGACGATGTCGTCCTCCTTCAGGATCATTTCGGGATGATTGCGGAACGCATGAAGCGCGATGGCTTCGTCATTCTTCGAAGAAACACACAGAATGATTCCGCGCTCCTTCAGCGACAGCGCCATCCGCTGCAGCGCCGCGTGAGCTTCGCCCAATGGGCTGCCATTGCCCAGCGCGAGGCCTTCGATACCGTCGTCGCCGACGATGCCGCCCCACAGGGTGTTGTCGAGGTCCAGAACCAGCACCCGGCGCGACCGTCCCATCTGTGCGGCAAGAATTCGCATGAGGTTGTCGGCATAGAGCGGGACCATGCTGGTCGCGAACGGGTACTTCGCGGCATACCAGTAGCGCCCGGCCGACCATGCGGCTTCTCCAACCAGGTTCGCCAGCGCATTGACATCAAGCACCAGGCGCGAATCCTGTCGTGCCTGCTGCGCGAGGCGGTGGTTGAACGCGTCGGTGAGATACCGCGGGCTGCCCGGCAGGCCAAGATCCATGTTGAACCTGATAGCATCGGGATCGCCTGCAAGCGTCTGGACGATGACGGGGCGACCCGTCGCCGCGGCGGCCACTTCGGCAATTCTCGAAATCCGCGCGATCGCGGCCGCAACGACCTGCGCCGCCGCGGCCTCATCGCCGAGCGGTGATGCGAGCTTCAACATGCGGCTGTCGGAAGCCACAAGCACGAAGTCCGGCGGATTTCCCTTCAGTTCGACCGCATTTCGATCGAGCCATGGCTCCGGCTCCTCATATTCGGCAATTGCGACGTCGAGCAGAAGCTTGAACCGGATGGCGGTGCCGATCAGGGCGTCGGCGATATGTGCGGCGGTGCTGGCCGAAAGAATCAATATCCGGGCCGGTGTCAGGCCGCACTCCCGGGCCTGGGCCGCGAAATTTGGGGGCGCCGATCTCACAATGCCATTGATCTTGCGGCCGAGCAGACGAAGGTCGGCTTCGCCCCAGCCCGCCTGCCCCAGCGATTGCAAAAACAGCAATGCCTGCAGTGGCTCGCCCGGCAGCGATGTCATGCGGTCCCGTATCTTTGCCGAGGGGCGCGGAAGCCAGGGTAGCGCGTGCAAGGGTAGCTTGGCAGACAGGTTCGTCGACACCTTGGGCTCATTCACCGCGTGCGTTGTTCGATCAATTGAACAAACTGTCTCACTGACGTGATCTGTTCAATCTCGGCAAGACTGAATTGAATATCGAACTCGCTTTCGATGCCGCTCACCAACCGGATATGCGCCAGACTGTCCCAGGCCTTGAGATTAGTCTGGCCGGTCTCCGGCCCGATCACCAGCGCTTCGTCGTCCAGCTCGGCGCGGAAGACGTCCTGAACTCTCGCCAGGATGGCGTCAGGCGAAGTCGTCTGGTGAGAGGCGTGCATCAGTGTGCCGATCCCTTTGAAGAGACAAAAAGCTCCGGCCTCGGAACCGGCTCGATATACATTGTAATGCCCTGGCGACCAAGCGTAACGGCGCGCTCGATAAACGGCCCGGCATCGGCGGCAAGGATCTTCAGATTCGATAGTTGCGCATCAACGCAGATATCCGGGCCAAAATGGCGGCGCAGCTTTTGTGGCCTGATGTCACCTGTCCGTCGCCGGTATTCGTGCTCGCCGGTCTCGCCATCGGCCCTCTTCCAGCGATATTTGATGGTGCCGTCAAAGACGCGCTGAAAGAACGGCACCTCGTCGAACAGCAGACATTCCACGGTATGCAGCGGTGTCATGAAGTTGAATCCGGCACCCATTCCGAGCATTCTCGCGTCGAGTTCGCCAAGCCGGCAGAACGGGCTGTCCTTTCCCCAGGGCATCAGGGTGAGATGATGATCCCTGACCAGAAAATCCGCGTTGGGACCGACGGCGCAGACCGATGAGGAGAGGTGTATGCTACGGCGTATGCCGGGCGTGCGGCGAAAGATTTCGCAGAGCAGGCCCGTGTACACCGGCGCCCTGTCGACGAGAAAAACCTTGTCCGGATTTTGGTCGATTGGAAACGCCGGCATGGCCAGCGTTCCCTCCGGCCCGAGCAGGTCACGCAGCAACTCGATCATTTCGCTGGGACGCAAGGGGACGTTGTAGAACTCGTTCCATGACGACTGGACCCAGAGCGTCCTGCCGGGCGTCACCCCCAGATCAATCAGCCCTTGCCGGAGCTCGGCAATCGATATGGGTCGGCGATAGATCTTTTTTGAAAGCCAGAGCTTTTGCTTGCGGATGTAGCCGCGCACGTCCCCGCGTCCCAAAAGCTTTTGGGCAAGGCGTTTGACGGAACTGCGGACGACACGAGACATGATGGCAATGCAATTTGTTCCGGAGTAGATGCTTCGGGCCCGAGATCAGCCGCGCCGGCCCGGATCGGGCTGCGCCATCCGCTGCACCTCATATACAATGGGCAGCATCACGTCCAACGCATTGGCTGCGCTGGCGACGCCGACGGTGGCGGTTTGATCCGTCAGAATGCGGGGCAGTCGGCGGCAGATCACGCCAATGCCGGGCATGAATTCGTTGATGTAGTTGGCGAGGACTTCCCCGGCCATCTTTGCCATCGCGTATTCCGCCGTGGTGCTGACGCGCTCATCGATCGCAACCGTCGATGGATAGAAAATGCCGAGCTTTCCCGGCCCGTCATGTTCCAGCGCAGTGCAGAGATCGAAGAAGCCGTCCGCATAGAAGCCCATGAACGCGCGCAGCTTCCCCGGTTCGAACAGCGCCGACTTGCGTTGAAAGATTTTCGGGGTCGCGAAGAAGTAGCAGCAATCGACGGCGCCCAATCCCTTCAGTTGCGCGCTCGCAGGCGAGAGCGCGTCGTAGCGCAGGATTTCGCATTGGCCTCCGGCCCCGAGAATATCGGCGGCGACCCGCTCGGCGTCATGCTGGCTGTCCCTGTAGCTAATGACAGGGTGTCCGCCGCCGGCGGCAACGATTTTCGCCGTTACCTCGCCGAGCCCGCGCGAGCCGCCGACAATAAGCGATTTCTGGCCGGCAAAAGGCCTTCCCGTGACCCGTGGAGAAATCTCGTTCATTTGCGGTTGAGAGGGCGGGGCGGGGCGGGCAAACGTTTCCAGCCGGCCCGCGATGCCGCAACCGGACACCTCGATCTGCAGCGATCGAAACCGCGCATCGGCCTTGCTGACGGCATAGGCGAGCACGGCTTCCGGTTCGTTTTCCGGAACGCGGTTCAGATCGAGGCCGGCAAACAGCGAGTAAAGCCCCGGGCATGCCATGCCGACAACCGCTGAGGTCGCAAGCAGCGCCTTGACCGCCGACGAGCCGATCGAATCCGCCAGCGCAGGGAACAACAAACCGACTTCGCCATCGCCAACCGCAATTGCGCCGGCCTGATTGACGAGGAGATGGAAGGGGAGGTCGGCAGGCTCTGAAAGCCGGGCAGGTGCCGATGGCGCCAGTTGGGTGTTTAGGGCCGCGAATTTGGCGGGTTCCAACGACAGCCTGACTGTCGCGACCACGGTCTCTGTGGCGACGACCTCAAATTCGATCCGGGTGTCGGTGCGATGCCGAATCCGGACCGATGCGGATTCGTCGAGGTAGAGCGGCTGTGAAAACCTGGCGCGGAGACTTAAAATCTTGAGCGGAAAGCTGCCAAGCACGGCATTTGCCGACCAGGCGAGCGTGTGAATTCCATGCACCACCGGCGCCCCAACCTGGCTGCGCCGCGCGAAGTCCTGATCCAAATGCATCGGATTCCAGTCGGACGAGAGCCGGGCAAAGGCGATCTGATCGGCGATGTTGAAGGTGCGGCTGGCGAGCGGCTCGTCGGTCATCGATTGTCCTGCGGTCTCACCGTTGTAACCAGTGAAGCCTCCGCTTCTAGCACGCGCACTTTTGCGCGCTCCATATCCTCGAACGCGCTTTTGACGCATCCGGCGACCGCAGGACCAATTCGATCGGGCTCGAAGCGGCCTGACAGGCCAAACAAGGGCTGAAATCCCTCGACTTCATAGCCACCCTCCGGGATCTGTGCTGCGGTCGGGAGATAGCCGAACAGGGCGCCCAGATACCCCGCATAAAGCCTGATCCGTCCCGGAGCGGTCGGGATGGCCTCATCGAGGATGCGCTCCCACTCCACGGTGACTTCCGCCGACAGCGCCACGATTTCGAGTTCGTCGCCAATTCTGACGGTCTGAGCCGAGAGCATCTTGTCCGGCACGGAGCCACTGAAAAAATCGCCGAGCGGAATGGCGGCCGATCCGGTTCGAAGACTGCCGGGCGAAAACGTCTTGGCAAGATCCCGTTGGGTGATCTCGCATACGCGGGCGGCAAGGCTCTGGCTCCAGCGCACCCAGTCGTCCGCCGAAGGAGATGCAAACTGGGGACCCGATGCGATGGTGCGAACAATCCTGCCGAGCCGCTCGCGCCAGCCCATGGTTCGCGTCGCGGTTATGTTTGGCCGGATGTCGCCGCAAAACCCCTGTGCAAAGACGCACGGAATTTTGCCAAAGCGTTCGCGCAGCGCGCGGCGCACCGCTCCGGGGTAGTCGGAACTGATGACTTCAGCCGGAACAACGGCCGTTGGATGACAGGTGTAGTGCCAGATCGCGCCGAGCACCGCTGCGTCTTCCAGCTTGCGAAGCAATACAACGGTTGCCTGCTCGTCGCGGGGTCCTGAGGGGTTCGGTGCAAAGCCGACGCTGGTCAGCCTGAACCCGTGGGTTCGCCCAAAGGTCGGGAATGGCCAATAGCGCCGCCGGTTGATCGAATGATCGAGGCGCCCCTGAAATATTTCAAGGCTGACTTCCGAAGGCTGTTCCCGCAGCATCCGACGCACCAGGTTTTCCGCGGCATCGGCCACATCGCTGACGAATTCGGGCTCCGGTATTCCGAGACGCGCGCAGGCCCGATCGGTCGCAGGTGCGTAGTGCGTGTGCGAGGCCAGTAACATGATTTGGTTAGGCCGAAATCCAAGCCGCTGCAGCTTGCCGAAGATTGCATTCTGAAGCTCGGATCCCACGATCATGAGATCGAAGCTCAAGATGAGGCAGCGTTGTCCGGTGCATTCCAGCAGAACGGCTGAAATCTCGATCGGGTCGAGGATTGTCGAGACCGGCGTCTTGCGTGACGCATAGCCCGCCAGCCGGACCTTGCGGTCGCGCGGGGTCACGTCGCATGAGGCTGCACGCGCTAGCAATTTCGGCGAAGGGTCCTTTGGTTAATTTGCGCCTCGGCGAGTTGATGTAAATTCCTGTCCGAGATCGGATAGCGCGTCAGTTTGAAAAATGACCTTCTGGTTCTGTTTAACGGGACTAGCCTCGAACGCGAATCCATTCTTAAACATCCCCTGATGTTAGCAGCTAGCGGGCCATCCCCGACCGGCGGAATTGCTGTCTCCAACTTGGCCGTCTTGGGCTCGTCGGCGCTCTCGAAAAGTATCGTTTGGCATTCGGGATGCTTATTTTCCATCAGGGTTGATCCGAGGAACGCCTTGTCTTAAGTCGATCCATTATTTGGCATCCTGAAGGGATGCAAAATCCCTAATGAGGTCAGCAAGATCGGGACGTCGCTCTATAACGCGCCAGCCACCCTCTGGGTTGCGTTTGAGTATATGAAATTCAACGGGAAATCCGACCATCATCCCAATATGCGCCGACGACTGACCATTTTCCAGCCCGGAGAGCTGACATCGTCAAACCGGCCTCAGTGCCCGAAATCGAGAGCCTCTTGTCTGGTCTTTCCGGGCGCAATAAGGCTTTGTGATCGAGCCTCTTGTCGGATCTGCCGCGGCACAATAAGGCTTTGTCTTGAGGGATGGCGAAGCGAAAGATACCTCCGGGAACGCGAGTCAGGGGGCGCATCTTTCGGAAAAGCAACACATCTCAACGCCAATCCGGGCACCGCGTCAACATTGTCGCCAATATCCGGGCAGCGGCAAGTTCTGAGAGGAAACGTGACGCTTTCTGCTTCGAGCCGCGCGCGTCGCATTTTGGGCGGATGGTCGGCCAACGTCATCCAGGTGCTGCTCGCCTTGACGCAGCAGATCGTGTTGATTCCACTTTTCCTGAAATACTGGACAAGCGATACCTTGTCGGCCTGGCTAACGATTTTTGCCGCGGGAAGTCTCGTTCTCGCGGCCGACGGCGGCCTGCACGGCTGGTCACTTAATCGCTTCCTTTCGTTCAAATCGCCTGATGATTGCGACCGTCGGACCCGCCGTTATTACGCTGCCGTGTTCCAGCTTTTTATCTGGTTTACCGCGGTGCTTGCCGTGCTGATTGTGGCGGCATTCGGACTGGCAGCGCCGTCGCATGTTTTCGGATTCTCGACCGAACCGGATTTCGACCTCGCGTTTGCGATCATGACGATGGGCATGGTCATCACGCTGCCGGTCAACTTGGCGGGTTCGCTCTATCGTGCCCGCGGACTCTATGGGCGCATCGTGAAAGTGCAGGCGTCGGGGACCGCGATCGGGCAGCTTGGCCAGATTATCGGGTTAATTGTTACCGGCAGCCTGCTGGTTGTCGTCATTGCCTACGTGGCCGGACAAATCGCGACATCGATCTACGTCCTGTCCGTGGACGTGCGCCGCCAATTTCCCATCATCGGAACCTCTCGTCAGCGAATTTCATGGCGCTGGGCTGTTTGTCAGTTTGGCGGCGCTTTTCCGTTTGCCGTGATGAATTTCGCCGAAGTCGGGCTCACCTATATTTCGGTCCTGCTGATAGGTGTCTTCGTTTCCGATCGTATCGCCATAGCTCAGTGGGGATTGACCCGCACGATCGCCGGATTGCTGAGGGGGCTCTGCGTCCAAATCACCCTGCCGCTGGCGGCCGAACTCGGGCACGACCACGCGATCGGTGCGCGCGACAGCTTGCAAAAGCTTTATGCACGCGGGTCGATCCTCCTAATGCTATTTGCCAGTGCAACCACATCCGGCGCGTTGATATTTTGGCCGGATTTCTTCGAAATCTGGACTCATGGCGCCATTCCCTACGACCCAGCGCTGGCGGTCACCTTGCTCCTGGGCATGTGCATAACAGCGCCGGCCATCCTGGCGCTCAGCTATGCGAACTACAGCAACCGCGGCACGCTGCTGGTCTGGACCAAGTCGCTGCAACTGGCGATTTTTCTGGTGCTATCGGTTGTCCTGATTCCTCGACTCGGCCCCTTAGGGGCCGCCATTGCGCTGGTATCGAGCGAGATCATTGCCCAATTTGGCGTCCTGTTTACGATCATCGTGGGTGAAACTTTGACACATCCGGTACGACACGCCTTGCTCCTGATGGCGATCATGGTGACGATTGTTTCGGTCGGGCTAGCGATCGGTGAGATGATCAGTCACTTTCTGCCCGGATCCGGCACGGTCCATTTTCTGATTGAATGCGCGTTGTGGCTGGTCGCGGCTGCCGCGCTTGCAAGCCCGGTGGCGAGCCGATCGTTTCGCGACAAATTGGCGGAAATGATTCCACATTAGTTCCGTGTGTTAATGCCATAGCTGGGCCGCACGGACGGTCATCGGCTTCCGATTCCGTGTCAAGCAAGCGCAGCTTTCGTGGTCCCAGGCGATCACCATGCATTTCGGCTTGACCTTCGGAAAATTCGCCGGTTTTGTCCTTGTGATGCCTGCTGGCCACCGTTGGGGACGCTGATCTTGTGAGACTGTTTCAGAACGCCAGATATTATCCTTCGCTGCGTCCGAAAATTCGCGAGCTGACGAAAGATTGCCTGACCTTTACCGATCGGATTGACGCGTTCCTGAACTTTCGTGAGTCGGCAGCTCACATTCTGCTGCCAGTCGAGCAGCGAGCCGAATGGGCGTTTTTCACCAATGGCGACGACGCGGACGTCCAGGGGGTTTGGGCCCGTGAGCACGGCCTGAATACGCTTGCCTCGCTGGGCGATATCTTGAGGGCTCAGATTGAGGAGCATCGCGCAGACGTATTTTACAATCTCGATGCGACGGGTTGGGGAGAAGACTTCATCAAGAGCCTGCCGGGCTCTGTGAAGCATATCATCGCCTGGCATGCGGCGCCGTTCCGGAATGTTTCATTCTCCTGCTATGACCTGGTGGTGTGCAATTTCCCGTCAATTCTTGCGGCCCTGACGGCGCAAGGGTGCCACGCGGCGTATTTCTTTCCGAGCTATGATCCGGAACTGCAGCCGTTTGCGGTCCGTCAGGACCGGCCAGTCGACGTGTTGTTCGTCGGAGGTTATTCGCGCCACCACAGGCAGCGGGCGGCGGTATTGGAGGCGGTGGCAAAACTGGCTGACCGCTACAATATTGTGTATCACCTGGATCGCTCACGCCTGTGCCGGCTGGCAGAATCGCCGCTGGGACGATTTCTACCCCTGGCAAACCACCGAAGACCCACCGCCATCAGGGCCATCACGAAGGAGCCGAAGTTTGGACGGGACTATTACGAACTGCTGTCGGCTGCCAAAATCGTCTTGAACGGTGCCATCGATATGGCGGGCCCGGACCGTGGAAATATGCGCTGTTTCGAGGCGCTGGGAAGCGGCGCGCTGCTTCTCTCGGACGAGGGCAACTATCCGGACGGCATGCGGAATGGCGAGACGATTGTCACCTATAACTCGCCGGCGCAGGCCATAGAGCAGGTCACGAGCTTGCTTCAGGATCCCGGAAAAAGACTGAGTATCGCCCGCGCGGGCCATAAAATGGTCTCGACTTGCTATTCAAAAGAAGCTCAGTGGAAGCGTTTCGAAGAGTTGGTTGCTTCGATCTAGAAGGCCGGTGATGTCAGACAGCTTTATTCCGATTTCGAAACCGTTCATTGGCGCGCGCGAAAAG
>Ga0302320_10014892_pt1 | contig 16032 bp, 11 predicted proteins | sample Bog_T0_3_FD_202130 | JGI IMG/M metagenome (GOLD analysis project Ga0302320, IMG submission 202130) | Peat permafrost microbial communities from Stordalen Mire near Abisko, Sweden - Bog_T0_3 | ecosystem: Environmental > Terrestrial > Soil > Wetlands > Peat | place: Sweden: Abisko, Stordalen Mire... | reverse complement strand
ATCCCGCCAAATTAGAGGAGCCTCGCTCATGTCGCTCACACCCTTCTCCTTTCGTTGCTCGCTTCAAACCAATCACTTACAGCCAAATCTTTCCTCAACAGTTGGACGCCACTGCGTTCTCAGTAACCACGGGAGCGCTGCCCAATGGCCTCTCGCTCTCTTCAGCAGGCGTTATCTCCGGCATACCAACCACTGGAGGTATTTTCACGGGTACGGTGACCGCGGCTGATGGCATTTCTCCCAACGCCACCCAGAACTTCTCGATTAGCATCGACCAAGCTCCTGCTATCACGAATGGACCGCCTTCAACAACCGGAATAGTGGGCACTGCCTATAGCTTCTCATATACCGCGACCGGTTATCCGGCGCCGACATTCGCGGTGACTGCGGGAGTGCTACCCAATGGACTCACACTCTCTTCGGCGGGCGTTATCTCCGGCACGCCAACCGCAAGCACTGGCACCTTTATCTATACGGGTACGGTGACCGCGAGCAATGGCACAAGCCCCAACGCCACTCAGAACTTCTCCATCACCATGTGCCAGGCTCCTGCGATCACCAGTGGATTATTCCCCACACCTCCCAACGCTGTCTTCGGCAGTGCCTATCCAACTTCTGGGGTTGATAGCTACACGTTTACCGCCACCGGTTATCCCACGCCAACGTGGTCGGTGACCCATGGAGCATTACCGAGTGGACTCCTGCTCAATTCAACAACAGGCGTTATCTCCGGCACGCCAACAAAGGCAATTACTGACAACAGCATTATCGTCACCGCGACCAACACGATCAACAGTACACAGTACACCTCCAGTACGAATGACTTCTCAATGACCTCGGAGGGGATCAGCAATGGACCACCCCCAGGGGGTACGGTTGGCACTAACTATAGCTTCCAGTATACCTATACCGGTACTCCCACGCCTACGTACTCCCTGGCCACGGGCTCGCTCACTGGCTCTGGACTCACGCTCTCTTCAACAGGTCTCATCTCCGGTACCGGTTCGTCGCTGGTCGCTGGCACCTACACCGGCTCCGTCGCTGCGACCAATACCTATGGAACCGCCACTCCCCAGGCGTTCTCCATAACTATAGCTGCTTAGCATACAAAACTAACGCGAAACCAGCCGCTTCGTCGTATGGAATGCGGCGGATCGGCTGGCCGAAATCCAGGGCAGAATATCACTTTGAACCGGCCGCTTGCCGTGCCGCTGCCAGATTGTTGCGGGCATCAGCATAGTTTGGATTTATCTCCAGCGCCTTTTCATACTGGGCAATCGCCGCCTCCAACTCTCCCTTTTGCAGAAGAGCATTGCCCATGTTATTATAGGCATTCGCATAGCGGGGATTGCTTTTCAACGCCTGTTGGAATTGCTCAATCGCCTCGTCGGCGCGCCCCTCCTGTAAAAGAAGCGAGCCAAGATTGTTGGAAGCATCGACATAGTTGGGATTGATTTTCAGGGCCTTGCGGTACTGAGTCATTGCCGCGTCCACCTGCCCCTTCTGTAAAAGAGCATTGCCAAGATTATACAGGGCTTCGACGTAGTCCGGACTGATTGCCAACGCGCTTTGGTACTGCCTGATCGCCGCATCCACCTGCCCCTTCTGCAAGTAAGCGCCGCCAAGATTGTATCGGGCTTCGGCATAGCCCGGACTGATTGTCATGGCCTTTTGGTACTGCTTGATCGCTTCGTCGACCTCGCCTTTTTGCAGGAAAGCATTGCCGAGATTGTTTTGGGCTTGCGCGTCATATGGATTAATGTCCAGCGCCTTTTGATACTCGATTATCGCCTGGTCCGTTTGGCCCTTGTGGAGAAGAGCCTCGCCGAGATTATTGTGGCCTGCCCAAGTATTTGGATTCTTCGCCAGCGCATCGGTCCAGAGCGTTTCTTCGCTCTGAAAAACCGATGCCCGATGCCAGCTCAAGAACCCAAGAACCAGCAACAGTCCGGCGCAAAGGCCTGATTGCAGCGGTAATTTTCCGGGAATGACAAAATCCGCCATCCGCACCAACCCCGCCCCGGCAAGCGCAAGCGGTCCCATGCTGGCCAGGTACTGCAAATGATCAAACACCAGGGAATGGCGAAAAATAAAGTTGTCGATCAATCCCAGCGCCGGAAGCAGCGCCACGAGAAAATAGGCGAAGATGAAAAAACACGGGCGCAACGACGATTCCCGCTTGAGCCACAAGACGAACAAGACAATCACCACGGCCAGCAGCGGCAGATACGAGAACCACTGCCCGGCGTCAATTTGCCAGCGCGGATAAATGGCGATCAACGGATGGGGCCAAACCAGCTTGCCAAGGTAAAACCAGACCGCGTCGCCCGCCGCCGCGAGACGTTCCGGCCAGCTCCGCGCCCATTGCGGATCGGGCGCGTCCGCCAGTTGCAGACCCTGCGTCCAAATCGAAACGCCGGCAGCCGCCACGGACATCAAAAATACAAGCGCCACACTTGCCAGATTACGCCATTGCCAGCGGCCCTCCACCCACCAGGCGCACAGGCAGAGCACCACCGGCAGCACCACCGTGGATGACTTGCTCGCCATCGCCATCGCGGCGAAAAGCAGCGTCAACATATAGTTCCAACCGACTCCGGTTCGTCCGCCAAGGTCTTCAGTCCTCAGCCATTTCACAAAGAAAAAAATCGAGAGCAGAAAAAACAAAGCCGACTCGGTGTTCTTCATCTCGATGATCCACGCCACCGATTCGACCTGGACGGGGTGCAGCGCCCAAAGGGCCGCGCCAAGCCACGCACCCGGCACCCGCAAACCGCGCAAAACCTGCCATAGCAACACCGCGCACGCTCCATGCATCACTACATTCACGAGGTGATACGGCAGCGGGGCCAGACCCCACAGCGCATGTTCAACCCAGAATGTGCTCATCACCAAAGGACAAATATCGGACGCACTCGTCGTCCAGATTTCCTTCAGCCCGAACGGCCCGACAATACAAGGATTGGTCGTTAGATAGATATCGTCATCCCAGAGGTATCCGGCCCGCCACACCGGCAGGTAGGTCAGGATGACGGCGCCAATCAGAATCAGTCCCCAAAGCCAGTCGCGGCTCATCCAACTCTGTTGTCGTTTAGCCATGGATTCTATTGATTCCCGAGCAGGCCCGATTCCTTCGGCCACAAATTAGACAGCATCCTTTTCGTAGCCAAAGAGCGTGAAATACCAAATCCTGGGAGCAGCGGTGGCTGACATGTTAATGGAAGATTCAAAGGAAGATCGCCGGTTTACTCAAGCTCGAACCTCAATGTTGTAAAATGTAAGTCCTTGAGGCACCCTCTTAAATGCGCTTTTACATTCTGCCCGCCGAACAGGGCGAAACAATCTGCATCAACTTTGACCACGTTGCCTATATTCGCCTAGGTGCCAAAACCATCGACCTCCATTTCATGGGCGTCGAAGCGCCCATGGTGATCACCAAGACGGCGGCCACCCTGACGCTGGTCGCCAAAGGCATGGATCTTTCCGATTCCTCCAAAGATCTGGTCAGTACGCTTTGACTTGCGCGTCTCCCGGTAAACTTGACAGAATAGCCCGCCTCCGCAATCTTCCATCCGCCTCTTTCGACGTTATGATTCACCACCTCATGCTGCTGACCACCAAGCCGGAAGTAATCCCCACCAAGCTGGAGGAGATCATGGTGGAGACCCGCATCCGCCTCCTGAAGATACCCGAGGTCAACAATCTTCGCGTCGGCAAGCGGGTCGACACCACCAACAATCCCCATACCTGCTTTTTCTCCTTCGATGTCGAAAACATGGACAAGCTGGCCTACATCCTCGAAAACGCCGTTTACGTTCAGTTTGAAAAGCAAATCCTGGGCCCCTTCGTCACCGCCTCCAAGGTCCTTGATTATGAGATGGAACCCGGCAAAGACGTCCGGTATTCCTGACAATCAGGCAATTCCCCGATTTCGCGCCGTTTTAAAAACTTAGACCCACTCTGGTATTGGGCCTGATTTGTGGTTTAATCACGTTCCATGCGGCCCGCTTCCACTCGAGCACTCACCGTCCGGTATGTGGTCGTGCTGATGTTGATTGCCTTTCTGGCCCTCGCGGCTTACCTGACTTTAATCTATCATATCGATAAGGGTCGCGAATTGCTTCGCTTCATCCGCATCAATGACGAGCAGCAAATGTCCGCGCAACGGGTCGCTTATTTCAGCCTGCGCCTAAGCCAACTCGGAGCCCCCTCTGAACACGACGTATGCCGGACGCGTCTCAAAGAGGAAATCGACCGAGTGATCCAGGATGAGGACATCGAGATGGCCATAGACGGTCCGCTGGATCAGCTCTCCTCGTTTGCTCCCGAATTGAGAGATCTCTACCTCGGCGATTCCTCGCATCTGGACAAGGAAGTCCGCGATTACGCAGCTCTTGCGCGCAAGATCGCCGCCGTGCCTGAAGGAAATCTTTCCTTTGATGATCCGGACGTCGCCGCCATCCAGGAAAAAAATTCTAACGAGCTGCTCGAGGGGCTCAAGAAAGGCGTCCAAATGCTGCGCGTAGATTGGGAAAATGAGCGCCATTTGGTGCTCATCGCGCAATTGTTTGTCCTTTTCCTCACGCTGACGACGCTGGCAGTGGCGGGTTTTTTCATTTTCCGGCCCATGGTCAATTTAATCGTCGAGGAGAACCAACGGTTGGTCGCTTCCGAGCGCCGGCTCATGGCTGTCTTCGATACCGTCGGCGAGGCGATTTTCTCCGCCGACCAGGAGGGGCGAATTCTTTCGGTCAATCATGAAGGTGCGCGACTGTGGGAATACGAAATCAAGGACCTCCTCGGCCAAAGCGTCGATTGTCTTTTTTCCCAGCCCGGCTTTTTTCAGGAAGCCAGCGTGCAGTGCGCCGACGCCGATGAAACCACGGTGACCCATGTTGAAGCCGAGGCGATTTCCCGCCAGGGCTCCCGCTTTGAGGCGGAAGTCACCTTCGATCGGGCCGAGGTCGACGAAGCGTTGATCTACACCCTGGTGGCCCGCGACATCACCGATCGCCGCGGCTATGAGAACCGCCTGCTTGATGCCAAGGAAATGGCCGAGGCCGGCAACCGCGCCAAATCCGAATTTCTCGCCAACATGAGCCATGAAATCCGCACCCCGATGAACGGCGTTATCGGCATGACCGGTCTTCTTCTGGAAACGGAACTCACGCCCGTTCAGCATGAATACGTCGAAACGCTCCGCACCAGCGGCGAATCCCTTCTTGCCATCATCAATAACATTCTCGACTTCTCAAAAATCGAGGCGGGCCGGTTGACGCTCAATCAATTTCCCTTTGATCTGCGCTCCTGCATCGAGGAATCGCTCGATTTGCTGGCGCCCAAGGCCCGCGAGAAACGGCTCGACCTGCTTCATGTCGTCCATGAAGACCTGCCCGCCAGCCTCGTGGGGGACAGTCAACGGCTCCGCCAGGTTCTCCTCAACCTCGTCGGCAACGCCATCAAGTTTACCGACAAGGGCGAAGTTTGCCTGGAGGTCACCGGCCAGATTCTTCCCCCTCTGGAGGGAGTCGGTTCCGAAGCGAACGAAATATGGGAAATCAGCTTTGCGGTGCGCGATACCGGCATTGGAATTCCGCATGAACAAATGGGGCTTCTCTTCAAAGTCTTCAGTCAGATCGATGGCACGGCCACTCGCTCACAGGGCGGCACCGGCCTCGGTCTGGTAATCTGCGAGCGGCTCGTCCATCTCATGGGCGGCGTCATTTCGGTGACGAGCGAAGTGGGGCGCGGTTCCACCTTTCTCTTCACCATTCGCGCGCCGTCCGCCGGCGTTCGGCGCAAAACCGCCACCGAGACGCTCAACGCCACATTGCAGGGACGCCGCCTGCTCGTCGTGGACGATAACGAGACCAACCGCTCTCTCCTCGCCCTGCATTCCCAACGCTGGGGCATGGAAGTCGTCGCATGCGCATCGGCGGAGGACGCGTTGAATCTTTTGAAAAGCGGCGAAAAATTCGACGTGGCGACGATTGACATGATGATGCCCGGCATGGACGGTCTGGCGCTCACCGAAGCCCTGCGTGAAATCCCGAATGCCAAAAAACTGCCCGTGATCCTGCTCAGTTCCGGCGGTATGGATGAAGTCGATCCCGCCCGGCGTCAGGTCGGTTTTTTCAGCGTCATCCCCAAGCCGTGGAAATCCTCCGCCTTGCAGCGGGAATTGCTGCGCGTCCTCGGTCCGGACGGAATGGTGCCAACTGCCACCATCGAACCCCAGCGCGTCTTGGAGCCCGATTCCGCGCAAAAGCTGCCGGTTCGGATTCTCGTGGTGGAGGACAATGAGTCCAACATGCAGGTGGTGCTCACCGTCCTGCACGCCCTGGGCTATCAACCCGATACCGCCGAAGATGGCAAGACCGGCATCCGGATGGCGGAGACCGGCGGTTACGATCTCATCCTGCTCGATGTCCAGTTGCCCGACATCGACGGCTTGGCCGTCACGCGCCACCTTCGGCAATATGTGACCGGCAAGCCGCTCACCATCGTGGCAATCACTGCGGGCGTCACACCCGAGGACCGCCAGCGCTGCTTTGACGCTGGCATGGACGACTTCGTGATGAAACCCTTCAAGATTTCCACTCTCAAGGATGTGATCCTGAAGTATGCCCGGAACGTGAAAACAGAGCCGGAGGTGGAGGGTGCTTCCCAAACTCCTGCGGAGGGAGAGTAAATTGAGGGACAAAGAAAAGTACCCATTATCGCAAGCATCTCAAATTTCTGCTCCCCCCACTGCTTGTCTTCAGTGGGGGGAGCAGAAATGATTATAACGCAACCTTTTATCAAAGCATTATTGCTGGTCAAGCATTGGCCTCATAGGACCGCCAAAAATTGATTTGTCCCTTCCGACGTATCCTCTAGAGTCCGTTTCTGCTTAAATGGCAGAATTCCACCCATGTCAGCCCTCCCGATTACCGACCTTTCGCGCCTGTGTTTACACACCGTAACCACAAAGCCTTGGCCCCTTGCGCTCGCGGCGAAAAATTATGCCGCCGCCGGCATCAAGGGCATCACCGTTTGGCGTGACGCCGCGCAGGGCCATCCCGACGGTATCAAGGCCGCCGGCCATCTCTGCCGGGGCGAGGGGCTTGAAATCGTCTCCTACGTTCGCGGCGGATTTTTTACCGCGCTCGATGCTCCCGGACGCCAGGCCGCCATCGACGATAACAAGCGTATCATCGACGAGGCCGCCGCGCTCGGCGCGCCGCTCATTGTGCTCGTCTGTGGCGCCACTCCGGGCCAATCGCTTTTCGCCTCGCGCGCGCAGATCGCCGAAGCTCTCGCCGCCATTCTTCCTCACGCCCGCGCCTGCGGGATCAAGCTCGGCATCGAGCCGCTTCACCCGATGTATGCCGACAGCCGTTGCGCGGTGAACACGCTGACCCAGGCCCTCGACATGGCCCTCGGTCTCAAGGACGACCACATCGGCGTGGCCGTGGACGTCGTTCACCTCTGGTGGGACGACCGCCTCCAGGCCGAAATTGGCCGTTGCGGTCGCGAAGGCAAACTCTTCTCCTTCCACATTTGCGACTGGAGAAACCAGCCGGTCGACATGCTCAACGATCGCGGCCTTATGGGCGAAGGCGTCATCAACATTCCCGAAATTCGCGGCTGGGTCGAGCAGACCGGCTTTCGCGGCTATAACGAAGTCGAAATCTTTTCCAACCGCTTATGGGCCATGGACCAGGCCGAATTCCTCCGGCAAATCATCCAGGCCTACCGCACCAAATCCTAAGCATTGGCCGCAACCGACATCTTTATGAAAGAACACAAAATTGGCATCATCATGAACGGCGTCACCGGACGCATGGGCACCAACCAGCATCTCATCCGGTCCATCGACGCCATCATCAAACAGGGCGGCGTGCATGTCAGCCCGAACGAAATCATCATGCCCGATCCGATCCTGGTCGGTCGCAATGAGAATAAACTCAAGGAGCTTTGCGCGTGTACCTCGGCCACGAAATACACCACCGACCTCGACAATGTTTTGGCCGACAAAAGCTACTCCGTCTACTTCGACGCCCAAACCACGGGCCGCCGCGCGGAAGGCGTCCGCAAGGCCGTCGCCGCGGGCAAGCACGTCTATTGCGAGAAGCCCATTGCCGCTGACACCAAGACCGCGCTCGACCTCTATGAAATTTGCAAAAAGGCCGGCGTCAAAAACGGCGTCGTCCAGGACAAGCTCTGGCTGCCGGGCCTGCTCAAGATCAAGCGCCTCAAGGAAGCCGGTTTCTTCGGCAAGATACTCTCCGTTCGCGGCGAATTCGGCTACTGGGTCTTTGAAGGCACCAGCATTCCCCCCCAGCGTCCGAGCTGGAATTACCGCAAGGAAGACGATGGCGGCATCATCGTCGACATGCTTTGCCACTGGCGTTACGTCCTCGACAATGTCTTCGGCGAAGTGAAGGCCGTCTCCTGCATGGGCGCCACGCATATTCCCGAACGGGTCGACGAGCAGGGCAAGACATACAAATGCACCGCGGACGATTCCGCCTACGCCACGTTCGAGCTGGAAGGCGGCATCATTGCCCATTTCAATTCGTCATGGAGCGTGCGCGTCCGCCGCGACGACCTGCTCACCATCCAGGTCGACGGCACGCACGGCTCGGCAGTGGCCGGTCTGCGCGAATGCCGGATTCAGCATTACGGCAACACGCCGCGGCCCGTCTGGAACCCGGATGTCGAGCAGCCGATTAATTTTTATGACGGCTGGTCCAAAGTGCCCGAGCAGGAAACCTACGACAACGCCTTCAAGGTGCAGTGGGAACTCTTCCTGCGCCACGTCGTCCTCGACGAGCCGTTCCCCTGGACCTTGCTCGCCGGAGCGAAGGGAGTTCAGCTTTCCGAAATCGGAATGCAATCCTGGGAACAGCGCCGTTGGTTGGAAGTGCCGAAGCTCGCGTAATGGAGGGGCGGACCCCGTCCCGACCCTGATTGGTAGCCGCCGCATGCGGTGGTAGCCCGTCGCTAGCCCAGCGGCGGGAGCAGCCGGTAGCCGTCGCACTCCGTGCGACGGTGCCTTTTTCGAGGTGGCCCGGACAACTTGAAACCTCTGCGAAAAGCTCTCTTTTAGGATTCCGTCATCCTGAGCATGTCGAAGGATCAGATAACATGAAAAGCCTGTCCAGCGATAGAGTGTCATAACTCTACGAAAGGACAAGGGCATGAACTACACAGGCATTGATTGGCACAAAAAGTATTGGGTGTGTTATACGGTGGACGAAAAGGGAAAACGGCTGGCGGAAAAGAAGATCGAAAACAATACTCCGGCGGGATTTGCGGACTATTTTCGCACCTTGCCGGGGCCGACGAGCGTCGTGCATGAGGCGTGCTGGAACTGGGGCAAGCTCTACGATTGGCTCGAGGAGATGGAGCAAGTCGAGGAGGTGGTGCTGGCTCATCCGCACAAAACCCGGTTGATCGCCGACGCGCAAATCAAGACCGACCGGCTCGACGCCAAGGCCCTGGCGACTCTGCTGCGGGGCAACCTCGTCGCGCGGGTGCACATTCCCGTCGCGGCAAGCCGGGCGCGCAAGAACCTGTTGCGCCAGCGGCTCTCTTGGGCGCGGCTGCGCACGATGATTCGCAACCGGGTGCACGCACTGGTGGACCGGCAGCACAACTTGCCGCTGCCGCAATGCTCGGATTTATTTGGCGTCCAGGGCATGGCGGCCTTGCGTTCGGCGCAGCTTGCCGATCCCGATCACCACTTGCTCCAGGACGACCTCGAGTTGCTCGACCTGCTCAAAATTCAGATCAAGCGTCTGGAAAAACAGATTGAAGCCGACAATGAAAGCTCCCCAATGACCTGTCGTCTTCAGACCATCCCCGGCATGGGCAAAATCCTGGCGGCGGTGGCCGCCTCGGAGATCGACCAGATCGAACGCTTTCACCGGGCCGAAAAACTCTGCGCCTACGCGGGGCTGGTCCCCACCACCCACGCCAGCGGCGGCAAAACCTCCCACGGCAAGCTTCTGCCCTGGTGCAACAAATGGCTGCGCTGGGCTTTTATCGAGGCGGCGTGGATCGCCATCGGCTGCTCGCCCTATTTTGGCGAGATCTATCGGTGGCACCGGGCCCGAGGCAAGAAAGCCAACATGGCCATCATCATCGTGGCGCGAAGAATGTGCCAAAGCGCCTGGTCTATGCTACAAGACAATCGAGATTTTAGTGCGGCCAAACCCGAACCGAAACCTTTCCCCGGCCGCTCGCCTACAGAACTGAAGGTGGCCATGGCAACATAGGCGCACGCTTCTCGGATCAGAATCGAGGGCCGGGGACCTGATTTTTATCATGCTGGGGGTAACCATTCCCGCCGCCAAGAGAAGTATGATCGCGGAATCTCGAAACTGACAAACAGCAACTAAGGAAAAAACAAAAGACTCTATTGCCGTTGACAACGCTTTTCAGAGAAGTTCGGTTTGCCTTTTTTTCCTCGTTCCCAAACTCCATTTAGGAACGCCACCTGCCCTCGCGAAATTCCATTTCGCGCCGACTTTCCCTTGGTAAAGACGAGATCGGCAATGGAGTTGCCGCAGCAATTGCGTTCCCAAATGGAGTTCACAGTCATCCCACAGGGCGTTGAATTCCAATGGCTTTCAGAGAGGAGAGGGGTCATTTTTCACAAAATTGAGTTTAAAGATATTTCGGCTGTCCCATAGGAACTGTGGAACACGATCAGGCCCTGTCCGAGGGGGATTGCACCTCTCAACGACACCGGAATTCCTCTCTTTGTTGGGTTGGCTGTCCCACAGGAATTCTGGATCGCAGGAACTCTATGGGATGCCTGTGAATGGAGTTTGGGAACGAGGGTAATAAGATTAACGGGATTGGATCAACGAATCCAAGTGGCAGCTTTATCAGGAAGCAAAGAGCCGTCGGGAATCCTTGACGTTTTGTCGCAACAACCCGCGACAGCGATTAATCTCTTCTGCATTGGCAAAGCCGTTTTTTGGCAGCCAATTGAACATTCGCTTGCCCTGATGAAAGAGGGCGAAGCCTTTAGCGTTCTCAGTCGCCCGCGCATAGATTGGCCATTTCATTTCCGACTCGCTGAGAGGGCTTCCCACATGGATGCCTCCTTCGTGCAGTGTGTAGGTTATCTCTTTGTTGCAGTAGGCGGTCCGGCGAAAATAAAATTGTCCCCCGAACCTCAGCAGCAGGCCGATGAAAACGAGGAAGATAGTGCCGGGCAGGAAATCAAAAAAGACTGACCATGGTGTGACCGGAGGGGCGTCCTGATCAGGGAAAAATTCGGCGTATACCTGCATGCTGAATGGAATCAGCAGGATCAACAACAGCCACTTGACCCAAGTGTGACGCCAATAACAGCGAATGGCGCGCGCATGTTCTTTCGGCGTAAAAACATACCGGCATGTTATCGGTTCGTCGCTCATTTGGTGAACGGTAACAAGATTTACTGGCTCGAACAGGCGTAAATAGGCTGCGAGAATCCGCACTTTTCTTGAGGGCTTTTGGGAGCCATGTGATAGTTTAAATCGATGGAGACGAGCCAGAAAGTCACGCCCGAGTGGATTCGCGATGCCAAAGTACGCGGAGAAAAAATTCCCGTACTGACGGCCTATGATTATCCGACCGCGCGCGTGCTCGATGAAGCGGGCATTCCGGTCATCCTCGTCGGCGACTCGCTCGGCATGGTCGTGCTTGGTTATCCAGACACCACGCAGGTCACGCTCGCGGAAATGCGCCATCACGTCGCCGCCGTCGCCCGCGCCAAAACACGCGCGCTCGTCGTGGCCGATCTTTCCTACCACACCTACGAAACGCCCGGCGAAGCGGTCGAAAACGCGCGCGTTCTCGTCGATGCGGGAGCGGAGGCTATCAAGCTCGAAGGCGGCATCGAGGTCGTGCAGGAGATTCGCGAGCTACGCAAAGCGGGCATCGCGGTCATGGGCCATATCGGTATGTTGCCGCAGCATGTCAAGGAGCAGGGCGGCTATAAAATCAAGGGCCGTTCCGAGGCCGAGAAGGAGCGCCTGCTGGCCGACGCGCTCGCGTTGCAGGAAGCCGGTGCCTTCGCCCTGGTGATGGAACTTGTCCAGCCGGAACTGGCCGGCGAGATCACCGCCGGGCTCCATATCCCCACCATCGGCATCGGCTCCGGTGCCCATTGCGCCGGGCAGGTGCTCGTCATCCACGATCTCATCGGCGCTTTCCCCTGGTTTCGGCCAAGATTTGCGGTGCCGAAGGCCGACGTGGCCTCCGCCATCCGCGCCGCGGCACAGGCTTTTATCCGGGAAGTTCAGGCGTAGGGCATTCTAACTTATCGCGCGCACAACACCCTTGTTTCCAAATTCTGGAAGGCAGGATTCGCACAGAGGACTGCAGAGGGGCTGAAGAGGGCAGACGACTGAAGACAGTTTTTTACTTTCATCTCTTTCTCTTCAGTCCTGTTCGGCCCTCTGTGCGAAACGGAATTCTCCTTCTGTCGCGCAGCGAAGCATCTCAAAACAACCGAATATCGTCCTTCGTCGCCGGGGGATTTTCCTCCGGCGTCGCAGGAGTTTTCGCCGGTTCGGTGGAAACGGCCCGCGATAGAATCTCCACCTTTTGTTCCGCATCGGCCAGGCGGTCTCCGCACGTTTTGACGAGCCGCATGCCTTCCTCGTAACTCTCCAAAAGTTTTTCCAGGGGCATCTCGGCGCTTTCCATGTCAGCCACGATTTGTTCGAGACGGGACAGAAGGGCGTCGAATTTTTCCGGCGGATTTCCGGAATTGGCGGCGGGGGAGAGCAATCGGCGGGAGATCATGGAAAGGCATTTTGCATGGAGGCTGTCCGAAAAGACAGTTCAGAATTCTGCTCGCAAGGGCGTGGGAGTGAGAGCACGATTACACTCGTCTGCTAGACGCCGAAAATGAGAATTCGACGACGCCATTCCTCTTCACGGCATGGTGTGCATGGGACCTCCCATTCCTCCGGCGGGCTGGCGGCCCTCATCACGACCTTCCTGCTCGCGGGCATCATGAGCATCGGCCCGATGTTTCTCGGCGCCGCCCGATTGTGGATTGAATTGCCGCTGCTCGGCGTGGCGGCACTTTTGTTTGCCCTGCAGGGCCTGAGACTGGCCGCAACGCCTTCCATCGACACGCCACGTCGCGCCGATGCGATCGATCTCGCCGTCGCGCTTTTTGTCATCTACTCCATCGCGCGCTGGCTGTCGTCTCCCGCCGAATATGTCTCGCGGATCGAGGTGATGGACATCGTGGCCTGCGCAGGCGTTTTCTTCACCTGCCGCTACGGAATGGCGAGCCGCAGGTACTGCATGGCTCTTCTCTACTTGCTCGTCATCCTCGGCGTGGGCGAAACGGCACTTGGCTATTACCTGAGCAACCACCTCGACTGGCTTCCGTTCGGCGCGGCGGAACAGATGCAACTTCAGTATGCCCCGCGATGGATCGGCACCTACGAGTCCCCCAACCACTACGCAAGCCTTCTAGTCATAGCGATTGGAGCAGCTCTCGCCGCAGGTAGCTTCTCGAAGCTCGCGTGGCCCATGCGGATCGTTTTGATTTATCTGGCGATCATGATGCTCGTCGGCGTGATGTCCTCCGGGTCGCGGGGAAGCTGGATCGCGCTTCTGGCTGCAATTTGTGCGCTGGTGATCATGGGCATTCGCAATGGCACCATGTCGTGGTGGGTACCCATCCTGGGCGCGCTGGCGTTGGTTATCGTCGCCGGAGGTCTTTTCAGCCTCTCGCCCGTTGTGCGGGATCGGCTCGTCGATACCCAAACACTCGTTGTTGGAGGTCCATCCGGCGCGCATCTCCGCGCCAGGCTGCGGGCCAATCTCCATGCTCAAGTGCCCCGCGATGCCCTCCAGATCGCGCACGATCACCTCTATTTTGGAACCGGTCCGGCGACGTTTGCCTTCATCGATCCGCGTTACCAGGCGCGCGCGGCCAGCTCGAAACCAGCGTTGATCCATGGCGATTACCTGATTTGCCTGGATGATTACGGCTTGGTCGGTTTTGGACTCGCGCTGTTCTTCATCGCGGCGGTGACGCTCAAATTTTTCCGCCCCCTGATTATTGATAATCGCTGGCAGGACCGCGTCCTGGTCGCCACCGCCTTTGCCGCATGGTACGCGCTACTGGTCCATTCACTGCTCGATTCCAATCTCCACACGCCCGCCAACGCACTCCTGCTTTTTTCCCTGACCGGCATGGGCCTCGGGCGGATTAATGGAGAGAAACAAATGCATTGGAGCACCCTTTCGCTTGCGCCGCTGGGCCGGTGGCTGGGTTGGGCCGTCGTCGTCCTGAGCCTGATTTACGGTCTCGAAGTGGCGCGAACCGCCTTGAGCGACAGGGTCTACGAAAATGCGCTTGCCCATCAGGATGTGGTGCCTATCAGCGACAACATCGCAGCGGCGGAGGATGCCTTGCGCTACGATCCTGGCAATGTTCATGCGATGGTTATTCTCGGCGACAGTCATCGCAGCAATGCCGCGCTCCAAACAGATCCGTCGAACCGGGCGCGGGAAGATGCTCTGGCGCTCGAAGCCTATCAAAAGGCGCTTCAGGCCAATTCCCTCGACGCATCAGTGCAAGACCGAATCGCGAATATGATCGGGAAATAACTCCTCCTTGTTCTCAACTTTGGAGTAAGGGAAAAGGACTTATACGCAAAATATCTGCTACCTTCATTGCTCATCTTCAATGAAGGTAGCAGATTGATTATAATACGCTTATGTCAGAAAATTTTTACGTGACAAGCATGGAATTGGGTTCGCGAAGATTTCGATTTTTCAAATCGTCTTTACGCCCCCGGCGTCAATGCCTGCGCCAGATTTTTACCCACCCGCATGATCAATTGCCGCAGCGCGGGCGGCAGGATCGGCTTACTCAGATAATCGTCAAAACCCATCGCGAGATATTCTTCCCGCGCGCCGTGGAAGGCATTGGCCGTCAGGGCCACCAGCACGGGACACCGCCCGCTCAACTTTTTGCGTATGGCCTGCACCGCCTCGATGCCGTCCATTTCGGGCATCTGGATATCCAACAAAACAAGATCGTACGTTTGTCGCGTGACGGACTCCACAGCTTCGAGGCCGTTGGCGGCGACATCCGCGCGGTAGCCCAAACGCGCGAGCAGCGCCAGCCCCACTTTCTGGTTAATGTGATTGTCTTCGGCCAGGAGGATGCGAAGCGGCATCTTTTCGGCCAGCGGCGGAAGTCCCAGCGGCCCGGTGATGCGCCGGACAGCCGGCTGACCGCCGGTCATTTCGATTAGAATGGCGAGGAGATGACTCCGCTTCACCGGTTTCGTCAGACGCTTGGCGAAAAGACTCGCGCGCTCGCCCTCGAGCGGTTCATCAAAATCGAACAGGACGCGCGGCACCTTGTTCCAATCGGGGTCGAATTGCATTTGCGCGGCAAGCGCCACCGTCTCCTCGTTGCGATCCATCAGCACGGCGGTAAGCTCCGTTTCTGTCATTTCCATGAGGGTCATCGGATCGACCGGTCCTTTCACATATGCGCCCCACGCTTCAAGCTGGTTTTTGAGCAAGACCGGATATTTTCCGCGGCCGGCAACAATGATGAGCCGGCAGGAAGCGGGCAGACGGTCCTCGGGCACCGTGCCTTCCAGGACGGCGGATGGGAGAAAAAGATGGAAGCGAAAGGAGGAGCCGGTGGACAAGATGCTCGAAACGGTGATGTCGCCCCCCATCAACTCCACGAGACGCTTGCTGATGGTAAGGCCCAGGCCGGTGCCGCCATGCCGCCGCGTGGCTGAAGCGTCGCCTTGCTGGAATGGGTGAAACAAAAGCGGAAGCGCGTCGGGAGAGATGCCCATGCCGGTGTCGCTGATCAAAAAATCGAGCCGGTAAATGTTTTCCTCGGTGAGCTTGGAGTTCACCGCGAGCGAGACCTCGCCCTCGTCGGTGAATTTGACGGCGTTGCCGACGAGGTTGAGAAGAATTTGCCGCACGCGGGCGGCATCTCCCAGGAACCCGCCGGGCACATGCGGCTCGATAAAGGAAATGAGA
>Ga0302320_10014890_pt1 | contig 16032 bp, 16 predicted proteins | sample Bog_T0_3_FD_202130 | JGI IMG/M metagenome (GOLD analysis project Ga0302320, IMG submission 202130) | Peat permafrost microbial communities from Stordalen Mire near Abisko, Sweden - Bog_T0_3 | ecosystem: Environmental > Terrestrial > Soil > Wetlands > Peat | place: Sweden: Abisko, Stordalen Mire... | reverse complement strand
CCTTCGCATTATCGCTCATGACTCGGTTCCTCTTTTTGGCAGCATCATACACACTAAAGAAGCCATCTTGGGCCCGTCCATAATCGCCTTGGCTCCATCATTTTAACCATATCCTCAATCGTCCCACGCAATGGCTCGACTGACTGCATTCTAAGAGGGTCCATTCTGCGAACTGCCTGCGAAGTCAGCTTGCCGTAACTTTGGTTTCGCGGGGCGATCCTCGACGTGGGTGCAGCGTCAAGTTGGAACTGCACGAGTACAACCGGCAATAGTGCTGAGGTGTCTTCAGCCCTGGTCCACAACCTGTAGGTTGTTGACCAGGTGGACTGAGCGTAAAGGTTCGCTGAAAACAAGCACTTTACCATTGCGTTGAGAGCAGGCCTTTCGGACTAGCTACCCGTGACGCATTGGCCTTCCACCCGAGTGGTGCCCACTATGGTAAAGGCATCGGCATTTCACAGGACTAATCGATCCGAGGTCGGCTCATCCCGAACTCGATGTGTGCATTGGCCTGCCATCACCATCGACCACATAGAGAAGCCGGATCGGAACTAGGCTAGCTCGCCATGATTTTCCACTTGACAACAATCGATGCTGTCGATACTTTATTCAGACAGTTGTCATAGACGCAAAGACTGGAGTCATAAGAGATGGCTGGAACGAAGCTGAGCAAACTTGAGATGCAGATCATGGAGACCCTCTGGACGCGGGGTGAGGCGTCGATTCGCGAGATGCAGGACGCGTTCCCAGCGAAGAAGAGGCCAGGGTATACGACGATCCAGACTATGGTCTACCGCCTGGAGGCGAAGAAAGTGCTGCGCCGCACTCGCAAGGTGGGCAATTTCCATATGTTCGCAGCGATGGTCTCGCGCGATGCCGCCCAGCGGCGGTTGGTGGACGATCTTCTGGCTATGTTTGGGGGGCAGTCGCGCCCGGTCATGGCACACCTGATCGAGGCGGGCAAGCTGACGCTGGACGATGTGGAGTTCGCGGAGAGAACTCTGAAGGGCTTGAAGGACGGAGGCGAGGCGCTATGACGGAATGGTTGTCTTCCATAGGACCGACGGTTGGGAATCACCTCTGGCAGACGACCGTGTTTGCTGCGGTCGTCTGGCTGACAACGCTTTTCTTGCGCAGAAACCAGGCCCGAGTTCGGTATGGGCTTTGGCTGGCGGCATCTGTGAAGTTCCTCATTCCCTTCTCACTGTTGGTCGGGCTAGGGAGCTTGTTACCGAAGCCGCATCATGTCGTGGTCGCGATGCCCGTCAGTTACGCCGTGGACACAGTGGCCCAGCCGTTTACCGAGACGCCGATGGACTTTGCGCCGGTGGTGGTTCAGGCTTCGCCGATGCAGCGCTTCGAGCATATGATTCCGCTGGCGCTGGGAATCATTTGGCTCTGCGGTGTGATGGTCGTGCTGGCCGTATGGGGTGTGCGCTGGCGGCAGGTGGCGAAGACGCTGCGGCAGGCGGTGCTGGCAGAGAACGGGCGTGAGTGGGAGATACTCCGCCGATTGCACAAGGCGATGGGCGCGGGGTGGCAGATCCCGCTGCTGATGTCGCAGAAGCTGATGGAGCCGGGGATGTTTGGCATCTTCCGGCCAGTGTTGATATGGCCGGAGCGGCTGTCGGAGCGGTTGGATGACGAGCATATCGAGGCGATTCTGGCTCACGAGCTGAGGCATGCGCAGCGGCGCGACAACCTCACGGCGGTCCTTCACATGGTGGTGGAGGCGGCCTTCTGGTTCCATCCCCTGGTGTGGTGGATGGAACGGCGAATGGTAGAGGAGCGGGAACGGGCGTGCGACGAGGCGGTCGTGGAGATGGGCAGCAGGCCGGGAATCTATGCGGAGAGCCTGCTCAAGGCCTGCCGGTTCTGTGTGGAGTCGCCGCTGGTCTGTGTCTCTGGAATCACGGGGGCGGACTTGAGCAAGAGAGTCCTGTCGATTATGACGCTGCGTCTGGAACGAATGGGCGTGGGTAAGAAAGCGGCTCTGGCGTTGTTTGGGCTCATTGTGATCGCTACGCCGATCTTGCTGGGGCAATCTGAGGCGGCGCAGAGGGTGATGCTGGCGGCGGTGGATGCCGCGCCATTACCGTTCCGCACTGCGGTGCATGCGATGCTCGCGGAAGAACAAACTCAGTCGACGGCATTGATCGCGGAGCTGCAGCCGGCGACAGAGATGCAGTCTGATGCAAAGCCGATCGCATTTGACGTTGTCTCCATTCGGCCTGTCGACCCGGATCCGAATCTTCGGAAGAGGCGGAGCGGTTTTCAATTTACGGACGATGGGTTTGTGTCCACGAACCAGTCCTTGCTGATGACGCTTCTGCGTCAATATCGAACCGAGTTACAACTGGGTCCCAACGGGATCGTTGGGGGGCCCGACTGGGTGAGGACGATACAGTGGGACATTCGCGCCAAGGTGGCCGATTCCGACATATCGGAATGGAGCAAGTTCAGCAATGATCCGAGTGCAGCAGCAAAAGAGCGACGCAACGCAACACTCCAGGCTATGCTCGCAGACCGCTTCAAACTGAAGACACATATTGAGACCAGGGAGGGCACGATATATGCATTGGTTGTCGCCAAGGGCGGGCCGAAGCTGAAGCCATCGACGCCAGGTGGCTCTACTGGGTTTGAGATGGGACAAGGCCACATGAACTTCAAGCACGCAACCATCGGAGGCGTGGTGGCGCTCTTCGCACAGGAGCTTGGGAGCCCGGTCGTCGACAAGACTGGGATAACGGGAGATTACGACTTCACGCTAGATTGGGCGTCAGATCAAAACGCGGCTACGCCAGGCGGGCAGGCCAGTGCGACGAGCGAGCCTTCCGGTCCGTCGATCTTTACGGCTGTGCAGGAACAGCTTGGGCTGAAGTTGGAGGCTCGGAAGGGGTCGATTGAGACGCTGGTGATCGATTCGGCGGAGAAGCCGAGTGTGGATGGAGCGGAGGTGGAGGATGCAAGCATCAAGCCGGTTGCGCTGGTACAGGAAAAGTCAGCGACGAAATCAGATACAAGGAGTTCTACGGGTGCGGCCAACAAGGCGGCCTTTGAAGTTGCGTCGGTGAGACCCGTCAAGTCCGACTGCTCCTTCACCACGTACGGCGGGCCCCCAGGCCGCTATACGGCGCTCTGCACCACGCTGTGGGGGTTGATTTATAACGCCTACGACGTTCGATCGTTCAACGATTATCCCACCGGGTTGCCGACCTGGGCAGACAAGGACAGGTTCGATGTCGACGCTAAGGCGAACGATGACACGGTTGCGGCGATAAGAAAGCTCTCTAACCAAGAGCAGGAGCAGCTTACACGCGACATGCTTCAGTCGCTCCTGGCCGACCGTTTTCAACTTCGCGTTCATTACGAATCGAAGGTGCAGCCCATTTACGAACTCGTGCTGGCGAAAGGCGGATCGAAGTTGAAGCCATTGCCGGCGGACCAGAAACCGGGATGGGGGAAGTTTGACCGCGGCGAGTTCATCCTTCGTGGAAAGTCTATCGCTGAGTTCGCAAACGGCCTGTCATTCTCGAATTTGGTCGGCCGCACCGTGGTCGACAAAACCGGCCTCATCGGCAACTACGACATCGACCTCAAATGGACGCCCGACGACCAGCAGGGAACGCCCGACGCTGGACCAACGTTCTTTACGGCGCTTGAAGAGCAGCTCGGATTGAAACTGGAAGCCGCCAAAGGCCCGGTGGATACACTCGTCATCGACCACGTCGAGAAGCCGTCGGAAAACTGACGAATGAAGGGGTAGTCCATATGTCAGTTCACAACGCATCAAAATTATTCCTTTTTATCGCATGGGCTATGCTTGCCGCGCCTTATGCACTCGTGCAAGGTACCGCAATGGCCGCGCCATCGGCACCTCCGGCCACTTCTGCCCCTGGGCAATCGGGCGCGCCACAAACCGAAGCCGAGACAAAGGCTCCGGCGTATGAAGTCGTTTCCGTCAAACCCAGCCAACCGGGTTGCCTAGGTATGTCGCTGGGTGCACCTCCAGGCCGCTATGAAGCGCGTTGTGTCACGGTATGGGGGCTGATTCACAACGCCTACGAGGTTCGTTCCTTCCACGATTATCCCCCTGGGTTGCCGGGTTGGGCAGACTCTGTACCGTTCGATATCGAAGCCAAGACCGACGACGATACCGCAATGGCGATGCAAAAGCTCTCCGACAAACAGCGGGAGGAGCTGAACGATCAGATGTTGCAGGCTCTTCTGGCCGATCGGTTCAAGCTGCGCGTCCACTACGAGAGCAGAATTCAATCTATTTATCAGCTCGTAATCGCGAAAAGCGGCCCCAGGTTGAAGCAGTGGCCTGCGGCTCGGAAACCGCGAGGCACAAGCTGGGGCGGCAACCAAATCGCAGTTCAGGGAGGCGGTATAGACCAGCTGGTGATGTGCCTGTCGGATGTGCTGAGCCGCAGAGTCGTCGACAAAACCAGCCTCACAGGCAAGTACGACATCAACCTGAAATGGACGCCTGACGACCAGCAGGGAACGCCCGACGCCGGACCAACGCTCTTTACGGCGCTTGGAGAGCAACTCGGATTGAAACTGCAAGCGGCCAAAGGCCCGGTGGATACACTCGTCGTCGACCATGTCGAGAAGCCTTCGCCAAACTAGCCGTGCGCCTCAAAAATTAACCCGAGCGACCGTGTCATTCGCACGTCTATCCTATAGAACTGCCGCAAAGGACGCCGACCATGATGACCCGCCGCATTGCACGTGAACTGCTGATCTCCGTCGTTGTGAGCATAGCCATCTCACCATTGGCCGCGTTCGCCCAGGAAGCTACTGCCACCACGCTAACCGCCGCCGCGACATCGTCCGCATCGCAGTCCCAGGACACAGTTGCCAAGCCTATGGTGTTTGATGTGGTCTCCATCCGCCCCGCAAAGCCCGGCGCTCGCGGAGGAGACCTCCGGTTGACCCAACCAGACGGATATATGGCTACCGAAACTATTGGGATCACCATCTTACTCGCCTACTTCCCGCAGCGCTCCTGGGGGCGGGATCGCGTCCAGGGCGCGCCTGCGTGGGTCGATCAGGATAGTTACGAGATCGCGGCCAAGGTCTCCGACGCCGATCTTCCTGAGTGGACCCGGCAGAACAACTTGCAACCGGAGCAGAAGGTCCTGTTCCAGCAGATGCTGCAATCGATGCTCGCCGACCGCTGCAAACTCGCATTCCATCGCGTTCCTGGCTCGGTCTCCGGTTACGAGCTGGTCCTCGGGAAACATCCTCACCTCACCGCCTCCACGCCTGGAGCTAAACTGCCCCCAGGCATGAAGCTCTCCGACGGCGGCGTGATGGTCGACTCGCCGAGTGGCGCGGCGGAGGAGGAGATGCACTTTTACAACACCACCATGGCTGCCTTCGTGGAGTACCTGCCTCGCATCGCCGGTGGCCGTGTCATTGACAAGACCGGTCTCGCTGGCCATTACGACTTCGTGCTGCCCTGGGCCGACCAGAACTCCGAACACCCTGGAGCTATTTACCCAAACGACCCTGACCCGCTCTCCCACTGGGACTTCAACTCGCTCGACCTGCGCACCCAAAACGTAAAGACCCCCATCGACAACCTCGTCATCGACCACATCGAAAGGCCATCGGAGAATTGACTAAGCCTAAAGAACCGATCATGGTCACAGGCGTGCTAGGCGCAGACCACGAAGACGGAGCCCGCTTCGTTGGCCATTAAGGTAGCCATTTGCTCTCAAAATAAATCCGAGCGATATCGAAAGACGTTCGTCTTATCTGTAGGCATACATCCTGGCAGCTTGTTCCGACCTTGCATCTTGGGGATACTGTATGCGCACAAGAAAGGATTGTCCCAATGACGAACAACCATGCCACCTTCAAACTGAACTGTGCTGGCAGGTTCCTATTGCTCACCGCAGTATCGATGGCCCTCGCCATCCCATCTGCATTTGCCCAGCAAGCCGCCACCACGCCCACCGCCGCGCCAACACAAACCGCCAATCAAACCGCCAAACCAATTACTTTTGAAATAGTTTCGATCCATCAGGGCAAATTCGGCGACTATGGCGGCAATGGATTCACAGCCGACGGGATCGACTTTAGGGGCCTCACACCACTCGCACTCATCATGAATGCGTACAATTTATCCTCCACCGACATTCCACGGATATCGGGGCTCCCCGACTGGGGCAAAACGGAGTTCTACAACATTGACGCAAAGGTGTCCGACTCCGATGTCGCTGCGTGGGGGAAGGTGAAGAGATTACGTGCGCCAATTCCCGCGTTTCAGGCGCTTCTTGAGGATCGCTTCAAGCTGAAGGCTCATTTCGAGACCCGAGACACCGCAAGCTATGCGCTGGTAGTCGCGAAGAGTGGCGCCAAGCTCAAAGAATCAAAGCCCGGTGACACATATCCCAAAGGGGATGAGTGGCCTAATGGAAAACCCGTCCTTGGCATCAACACGGGGTTTGTAGCACCACATGATCACTTGACGGGGCAAGCGGCTACTATGGCTTCCCTGGCGGAATATCTGGGGTCAGTCCTTGGCCGTCCGGTTGTAAACGAGACCGGGCTCAAGGGCAAATACGATTTCACAATGCCATTTTCGAGAAAAGAGTCTATCGACGCAGGACCGGATGATTCCTCTTCCTCGGTGCCTTCGGTCTTCACCGCGCTCCCGGAGTATCTTGGCCTCAGACTCGAAAATACAAAGGCCCCGATCCAGTTCCTCGTTATCGACCACATTGAGAGACCTACCGCAAACTAGCCGCGCGCAGGAGAGCAAATGAACAAGCATGGCTCCATCAATTTGGATACGGTCAAACGTAATCCAACTCTTGCTGTAATGGGAATGGCTATTGCCGCGTTGCTGCTCCTCTCCAGCGCAAGCACCCACGTCGTAGCGCAGACGGACGCAGCACCAACCGCAGCCTCGCAGCTAGCGCCCATAGCGCCAACGATCTCTCTCGGCGAGCCAATTCGCACGGCAAAGCTCGAATCCGACGATCCAGAGATCAGGTATGAGAATGGCTTCTTCTTCAACGTCTTCAGCACCGAAGAAAACAGACACATCCTCATCCGCGACAAAGATGGCCATATAACCGGCGACTTCAATCTCAGCCCACTAGAGAACGGCACCGCACCTCCATTATTCGACCTCCATGATGTGGCAGTCTTCAAAGACGGCAGCATCGTCGCATCGTGGATCTATATGTTGCCTCATGACGATCACCAGTACCTATTACTGGTCCACTACGACCCCACGGGTAAATTTCTGGAACAAATTGATATGGGAGTATGGACTGCCTTGAAAATCTGCGCTGCCGAGGACAACTCGGTTTGGACCCTTTCCAAAAACAATAGACCTGGAAATGAAGAAGTATTGCGCAACTACAAGTTCGGCTCTGGGTTAATGAGAGCCGTCGTTCCACGTTCCAGCTTCCCACATGACAATAACAACACCTACTCCTCGGGACACTCAGCCATCGATTGCTCCGGCGACAAGATTCACGCCCTGACCGGCGACGGTCATTGGGTTGAGTACACGCCGGGAGCCGACTTCACAGACACAAAGATCGATGAGGTCAGCCGCGCCGACTTCGGAGGCGATTGGAAGCTCTCCGGATTCGCCTACCTCGGCGAGGGGCACGCATACGCCGTCATCCACTCTGGTCCCGGCGATCCATTCAAACGCATCCTCGCCGAACTCCTCCCGTCAAAGGATGGCAAGACGCTTCGATGGTTCGAGATTCCGCCCGACAAGACCCTTCCCGCTAACAACAAGCCGCCGGACGCGATGAACCATCCCGCGGATAAGCCCAAAGAACCGATCGTGGTCACAGGCGTACTGGGAGCAGACCACGAAGACGGCGAGCAGCTTGTCTACCGCACATCAGCGGACGAATCCGTGCTTTGGTCGAAGCCGCTCTTCAGCGGCTTAGTTAATCAACGTGATTCAACTCCGCCACCCGCCGCATCTGCGCCGGGTGCTCCACTCATCACTACTTCATCGCGATGAGTGGAGGAGCTCCGGAATGAATTCCCGCGCACCGCTCCCGAAACGCCACCCTAGTCCGTCTCACCTATGCTCCCATCAAGAGGTTCTCCCGATGCCCCTATGCAGAATGTTTCTTCTCCTCACCGCCGTTCTCATCGCGCCAATCGCCCAAGCTCAGACACCACCACCCGCTGACCAACCCGGTGCAGCAGTGGTACCTGCATTCGAGGTCGTCTCGGTCAAGCAAAACAAGACGGCCCAAAGCTGGTCTGTATCGACACCGCCCGACGGCTATACAGCGACAGGGACCACTCTGATGACCCTCATCTTGGATGCATACAATATCAGGCCAAACTACCGGGTTATTGGAGCGCCAGATTGGTGGGACGACAGGAGATTCGATATTCAGGCAAAGGTCGCCGACTCTGACATCCCTACCCTGCAAAAACTCAACTACCGCCAGCGCGCATCCATGGTTCAGCAAATTCTGACAGACCGCTTCAAGCTCAAGGTTCATCGGGAAGTCAAGATCCTGCCGACCTACTCTCTGGTTGTGGTCAAGCAAGGCGCACTGACTGAGGCTCCTCCACCAACCGACGGCAAGCCAGTAGGGTTGGGCTTGAGGCCAGGGCGAGGAGCGCGGGCAGGCCAATTGGTGGCAACAAACCTCACAACGGCCTGGCTCGCGGCGCAGTTGTCCGGCATCATGGGCCGCATGGTTATCGATAACACTGGCCTGACCGCCACCTACAGCGCCGACCTGCATTGGACCCCAGACAACAAGATCATGGCCAACAGCCAGGCCGAATCGGATACATCACTATCCATCTTTACCGCCGTTGAAGAACAACTCGGCCTCAAACTCGTTCCGACCAAAGGCCCAGTCGAATGCCTCGTCATCGATCATGTGGAGATGCCCTCAGAGAATTAGCCGAGCTTTGCTGGATCGGCGAACATTCCGAAATGACGATTACATGAAGTTTGAAGTACATGCTTACCCACTGCTCTGTAGAATTTCCCGTATGAAACTCGCGTACCCAATCCGCAGATCGAAAGGCAAAGCGATCCTGCTCGCGCTCTTCGCCGCTGCGCCGTTCGCGTTCCCACAAGCGGCAGCACCGACCGCGTCTTCTTCACAGCCTGTTGCCGCACTTCCCATTGCCTTCGACGTCGTCTCCATCCGCCCCGCCAAGCCCGGCTCCTCCTGGATGTTCGGCTGGATGACCACACCCGACGGCTACCAAGTCCCCAGCCAGTCGCTCTTTTTCACCATCATGATCGCGTACTTTCCCCAAGGCATGGCCTATTGGTCCAAAGAGCGGCTCTCCGGCGCGCCACCCTGGATCGACGATCTCTATAGCATCAACGCCAAGGTCTCCGAAGCCGACCTTCCCGATTGGCAGAAGCAGGGCCTCGCCCTCGACAAGAAGCCGATGCTCCGGCAGATGCTGCAAAGCATGCTCGCCGACCGCTGTCATCTGGTTGCCCATATGGTTCCCGGCCCTCCCATCTCCGGCTTCTCTCTCGAACTCGGCAAGCACGGCCCGCGCCTCACCGATTCCAAACCCGTTGCGACCCTCCCGGTCGGCATGAAACTCGCCGGCGGCGGCGTCATGGTCGGGTACGCTCGCGGAGAAAAGCCAATCCAAACCTTCTACAGCGCAACCATGGCAGATTTCGCCCAGTACCTCTCAATGATGTCTATGGGGCACCCCGTCCAGGATCACACCGGACTCACCGGCCACTACGACTTCGTGCTCAAATGGGTCCAGGACCCCGACTCCAAGTTGCCCGAGGGCGTGACCTCCTTCAACGATCCCGACCCGCTCTCCCACTGGGACATCGACTCCCTCGGCCTCCGCCTCGCCCCCGCCAAACTCCCCGTCGAAACCCTCGTCATCGACCACATCGAAAAACCCTCCGAAAACTAGCGGCTGTAGAACCTCCTGAATACGGTGTTCCCATTAAAGTGACGGGCGCGGGTATCGTCCGGGTCACTTTACCGCAAACTTTTCGGGCAGTAGGAGCACGCCGAGTATTATGATGTCTGTTTCTGAGAGGGAGTCGTCTTAGCGATGAACGATTATGCCTTCCCAAAATTGACATTTGGTATCAATCCTCTGCTCGCTGCGGCCATATTGGCGGCGCTTCCTCTTCCTGCCTGCCTTGCGCAAGTAGGCGCGGCGCAATCCTCGACTCCATCCTTACCCGCGAATGCTCCGTACGTTGCGACGATGACGTTCGATGTGACGTCGATTCACGAGAGCAGGCCGGGCCCCGAAATGCATTTTGTCGGCGGAAGCTTTGCTGCTCACTCCGGCAACCTGACCCTTGAAAATGTCGATCTCTTCTGGCTTCTCTCGATTGGCTATGGCGTGGACTACCATCAGATCTCCGGCCAGCCCGACTGGGCAGGACGGACGACCTTCAATGTTCAGGCAAAGTCTGACGCCGCCGCGAACGAAAAGATGGCGACCCTCGACAATGATCAGGTGAAGTTGGAACAGCAGCACATGATGCAGGCGTTGCTCGCGGAGCGCTTCAACCTGAAAGTGCATTGGTCGACTCAGGAGGGAGATATCTACAGGGCTATTCGGGGGGAAACCTATCTTCAAGGGCAAGAAGAAAGGGCTGCAGACTCGTGAACAAAGGCTTACTGAGAGGAACAAGGTACTCAAATCGGAACATGACACCATTCGTGCGAGGCAACAATCTTTTGATGCCAGACAGAGAAGATTGAAAAGTGATTGCAGTGTGTTTTCTGACCAGATAGTACAAGCCATTCGTAATGCGATGGCTTCCGTGGTGAAGGAATCTCAAGACACGGTAGGACATCAGAAAATGGCCTTACGCGAATTGGATGAATTGAAGTGGCTCTCCAGGTTCGCGTCCCAAGTGCGTCAAGCGCCCTATTGGACAATGGCGGGTTGGGATGCGTCCTCAAGACGTGACACATCAGCTAAAACTCCCTTAGCCGTAAAGACCGGGTTCGCGACGCCGTATAGTCTGGACGCGCTATTGGGCGAAACCGTGAGCGGAGCCTTGTTGACAGTCAAAGCGACGGTGAGTGTTGCAACACTATAGTCCGCGGTATCGCGCAGACTATGAATAGAAGATGGACAGTCGGCTTTACCACAATCGGATTAATTTTCTGACGGGGTTCGTTCAACTTGATCGACCACGAGCACGTCGCAAGGCAATTGTTGCTTTACCAGATGCAGCCCTAATTGTTTCTCGATTGCCGGCAAGAAATCAGGATCCTTATACCCGGGAGTATCTTCCGTCGAATCCCAATGCATGTCGAATTTGTACTCCGCTGTCAGCCCGGTCATGTTCACAACCGGCCGATCCAGATCAACATAGTTTGAAAGATGTTCTGCAAAGTAGTCAAGCGTCATAGCCACTGAATAAAATTGGCCGCGAGTAAAGTACATCGACCCATGCATAGACCCGTTGCGGGTCGCGACTGTCTTCTGTCGATGGGCAGCATCGTCCGCAACCTGGAGAGTGGCTCCATTTTTCCCAGGGACCAGTGCAAATATGGAAATCTCTCTTTTCTCACGATGGACTTTCAGACCGAATCGATCCGCAAGAGCTCGCTGTAACATCAGGCGTGCCATGTCTTTTGGGGTATTCAGTGGCTTTGTCGCCTGAACTAGAAATATGTCATCGTCGAGCCACTTAGGACCTGAGAATTCTGTTGGCTTTAACTGATATGCCTCGATAATCAGCTCCTTCAAAGTCATCTGAAACTTCACGCGGTCTGGCAAGTAATTTGCCATTCCATGTGATATTCCGGATACTGTGCCACCCGAACCCGCAGTAGGATTATCAACCACGCGGCGCACGGACACGACCTCGAAGGATGGTTGCGTCGACCCTGCATCCGGTTGCGCTGCAACAGCGTTTATGGCCGACACTCCCATCGGGTTGGACACCCAAACCGCGAAAAGCACACTCGCAATAATCCATTTCATAATACGTACCTCACCTTTGGGCGGTGGTCACACCGCCTTTTTAGCCCTGTAGCACGGTTATTCATCGATCCGCCCGATATGGATTGCCGCGCTTCAGCGTAATCTGGAATCTCCTTTTTCGGCCTAGTTCGCACAAATTATACCGCTCTTCAGTAGTATGGCTACGCAAAGCTGCAATTCCGGTCGAAAAACAGAGCGATTCCGTGCCGCCCTGCCCGATGAGAGCCCACGAACCACGAACTCGCCTTCCTTGCCCATCCGAGAACCCTATCGGCAGGTTCACTTGGGCGGCTTGGCCTCAGTTCAGAGTCTTCTATAGGGGTGGTCATCAAGGTCTCTGCCACGACCCTCGATTGGCGGGACTTTTTGCCCTCCAAACGCGTCCTCGGCAGTAGTCACTACAGATTAGTCTGTGAACCACAGCCCATCCCGTTGGTGCAATTGTCGCCTTCAGGGAACGTGAATGGCGCGGAACGCGCTTCAAGCACGCTGATACAGCAATCCTGTCACGGGGAAGTTCGCATCGCTACACTCCCGTTATGAGGAAGTTTCCAAAAGCGATAGCTCTATATTATCAATCAGTCCTGACCTAGGGATACGGACATACCAAACCTTGGATGAGGGGCTGGTGTCAACGAAGAGGTATAGTTCACCCTCTACATGCGCGATGTAGCTACGCATGGAGGCCGTAAGCTTACTTAGTATTTTCTGCTCTCTGTCACCGCCCGAGATGACATCAAAAACCATCATCTTCACTGGAGCCTTGAAGACCAGAAGCTTCCAGAAGTCAGAATCGATTGCCTTAACATCCTTGGAATGGTCGAATGGATTGCCAAATTCTGATTCGCACGCAAGCAAGGCTCCTTCGCTCGTTCCAAACCTCTTCCACCAGACAAAATCGAGCAAGAATTCAGAAGAGGAATCGTCTCCTTTAAATCTACAATGAGACTCGCAACCCTCCTGTGCGTCACCATCTTCCTTCAAAACAAGCTTCAAAGCGTCCGTCCAAGCTGTCTGCTCACTTCGTGCGTACTTCGGCAACGTTTGCAGTTCCTCCGCTTTCTTCTTCACACGCGGCATTAGAGAACGGATAAATGCGAAAGGTTCCAAAGGAAAATCACCGAGAATCATAGGCACCATTTCTCTACTATAACGACCTCAGCATACACCCAATTCGCTGGGGCAACGCGGTATGCGACCAAACCCAGCGAAAGGAAAGCCGTTCAAAGCTCTTAATCAGTTCGAACCCGCGAGGCCAAGCTTCATGCAGAAGTTTACCAATAATCGCAACGATCCCTGTCATGGTAATGTCTCCATCCTCCTCAGCAGGTCTTTACATTCATCGAATACAGCTTGTCTTAAATCGCACGGTTCAAGCACTTCAGCATCGGCTCCCCAGCCGAGAAGCCATCGCTTCACTTCCCAGAGGCTGGCGACCGTGAGCGATAGTATAACGCTCCCATCAGGCTGCTCTTCCAATTTCTGCGATTCGTGCCAGATGCGTTCTGCGACGTAGGGTGCTTGCTCGGGAGAAAAGCGTATTCGTATGAGTTGCGGTTCGCCGTGGATGAGTTGGAAGGCGGTAGATTGCAGTTCGTCCAGCGTGGCGGCGGGCGGTGGAGTAAAGCGGCTGCGCGTGACGGCGGCTGAGCGGATGCGCTCTACGGCAAAGGTGCGAACGTCTTCCTTCGCATGGTCGAGCGCAATCAGGTAGAGGCCGCCTTGGTGGTACTGGAGCCGGTACGGATCGAGACGATACTCGACCGCATTACGGTGTTGGGGCGTTGCGTGGGTCAGGGTGACGGTGAAATGGTGCTGGATTGCCCGCGTCAGCGCGGCGATAACATCGCGGGAGCGAGAAAAGTCCTTCAGCCCAAACGCGGCGATGCCGACCTGACTATCCATGCTCTTTAGCAGTGAGTGGCCGGGAGCAGAGATGCCAGCGCCGATCTTGGCAAGAGCCGACTCAATTGCATCGAAGAACGGCGTTCCCGCCAGTGGCTTGAGCAGTCCCCGGCTAAAGTACAGGGCCATGCGTTCTTCGTGCGTCAGGTCGAGAGCCGCTTCCGCAACCGGGTCGTAGGCGAGCTTCCAATAAATCAAGCGGTTTCGTTGTTCCGAGGAGACGGGGAAGCCCGCCTGTTCCAGAACCTGTATATCGCGCTGAATCGTGCGTTTCGTCACTCCGAGTTCCGCGCGAAGTTGCTGCAGAGTACGCCCTTTTCCCCGAAGGAGATGTCCCAGCTTCAATACGCGCGTGATCTGATCGCCCCTCATACAAAGACTTTATCGCACTGGGTATGACAGCCAGGGTCGTCTCTTCGGCGTGCGCAGGAATCTACAGAGATCATTGCGACGACGACCTGAGCTGACACACCCTCCGTGGCGTAATGGGGTGAGAGGAATCAGGAATGTTGACGATGCAGTTTTCAGCGAAATCAAGCATGATTCGCCAATTTGTTGAGGGTTACAAACCGTGGATTGAGGGGCAGTTGGGCGTCGCTATGGGCGAAATGATTCAACTCCGGTTCGACCACAGCATAAGCATGATTGCGGCATCGAAGCTGCTGCCGGGAGTGCAACTCAGTGGCAGTGAGGAAGGGTACGAACGTATATTTCAAGACCGACTGTTGCGCATCGAATTTCCACCCGACAACCCACCCGCCGTCGCCATGACAGTGGTCGTCGACCAGGAGAGGTCACTCGCAACGAGGGAGAAGATTTGGCAAGCTCATTGGCTTGATTGCCCGGTAGCGCTCCATATCGAAGGGCTGACGGATCCGATTGTCGTAATCAACGTCCCGTTTGTAGTCGGAAGCAGCGAGGCACAGTGGAGGGAGATTGTCCTGGTGCGTCGAGACAGCGCCCAAGATGTCTTGACGCTTGTCAAGCAAGCGACTTCGGCAATTCTGGAACCAAGCCTCCACTTTCACGGCAACGGCGTGAGGAAAGTGCGTCCCACACAATGGGAAGACTTGATTCTTGACCCGTGTGTGGTGCGACTCTTGCAGGCCGACTATGAAAGTTTCTTTCAGCGCGAAGCCTGGTTCAAGAAGAACCATCTGGCCTTCCGCCGGGGCTACCTGCTGTACGGACCTCCGGGCAATGGCAAGACAAGCGCGATCTGTGCCATGCTCTCTCGTCCGGGAATTACCGGTCACAGCATCAATCTGTTCCAAGAGGGATTGAACGACGACGATCTAACCTGCCTTTTCCAGACGGCTGCATGGGCAGCTCCGGCAGTCATCGTGCTCGAAGACATTGATCGATTCTTCGATCGGAAGTCGGAGAATTGTACGGAAGCCAGGGTGAGCCTCCAACATCTGCTGAACTGCCTGGACGGAGCGACAACGCAGGATGGAGTCATCGTGGTGGCGACGGCGAACAATCCGCAGGTCCTAGACCCGGCGATCCTTCGACGGCCCGGAAGATTCGACAGGGTCGTGGGCTTCACAAATCCCGCAAAAGACCTGAGGGCTCGTTACTTTCAAAGGCTATGCCCAGATATGGACCCCGTATCAATTGGTAGGTGCGCGGATGCCTGTGAAGGCTTTTCGTTTGCCCAACTCCAGGAGACGTATATTTTCGCCGGGCAATTTGCTTTTGATGAAGACCGCCCGGTCAGTGCTGTGGACATCCTGACGGCCATCACAACGCTGCGCAAATCGCTCCAATGCGCCGATTGGAAGGGTGAAGGGGCGTCGGGCTTCAAAGTTGAGAGGCGATGATCGAGAAGCGTCGAACTTCTTCAACTGGCATAGCGGCTACGGACAGCTAATTTCTCCAACCTCCGCCGACGCATCTAATCGAGGAGAGGGCTCAACTATGCGAACGGCATTCCCCATCCCATCCATCGCGCTCCTCACCTTGGCCTTCGCCGTCTGCGTCCAGAACGCCCCCGGCCAGAACACCCAGAACCAATCCACGCCGCAACCTACCGAAACATCCCAACCTCCCGCCCACCCCCAGCAACGCAGCCCCGGCGGCGACGTCGGTAGCGGAGCCGGAGACGTCGGCAAAGGAGCCGCCAAGGGTACCGGAGCAGCGGCTGAGGGTGTTGGGAAA
>Ga0302320_10014889_pt1 | contig 16033 bp, 21 predicted proteins | sample Bog_T0_3_FD_202130 | JGI IMG/M metagenome (GOLD analysis project Ga0302320, IMG submission 202130) | Peat permafrost microbial communities from Stordalen Mire near Abisko, Sweden - Bog_T0_3 | ecosystem: Environmental > Terrestrial > Soil > Wetlands > Peat | place: Sweden: Abisko, Stordalen Mire... | reverse complement strand
TTTTCCCGTAATAACTCAAACCAGTCCAACCAAAGAAAATTATTGACAAAACACGACCAAAAGAGGATGATAAACGATGAGAAGAATATAAACACAGACCTAATGCATCTAACTATGCTATATTTTTATATCAGGAGAAATCTATGGTTCAATTCCTATTAAGGATCGAAGAAGCAGAAGCCGAACAAATAAAACAGCAAGCCACTGAGTTTGGCCTCAGTGCTTCAGCCTTTATCCGACAAATTGTAAAGGCCTCCCTACGCAAGGGCAATCAAAAAGAACAAGTACCTGAAAATTTAAAAAAGAGTATTCGCGCGTTAGTCCCTGTCCTGGCCGAAGCCTTGGGCCGGATGACTAAAGATTATAATAAAGAGAAAGTTGATAAACTTTCTCAACTTCTTTTAAAAGCATACGACCAAGAGGCTCAGAAATGATCAAGAACAGGTATGAACAACGTGAGCTGGTCCTTTTAGCACTGTTCTGGGTCTTGGCAGCTATGACCCAGCTATTGCTCTGCAATCTGATTAGTACCTTTATTTGGTTATATGTTTTCAAGGAAGATTTTCTTTCAAGCTACCGGATTATAGAAGGGATAGTTTCTGTCCTAAGGGAAAGACTATTTTGGGGGTTTTGTTTAGGTGTATTTTTTGGTTGGCGTACCCTTTTATTGGACGGTCAAATTGAGCTTGAAACTGCTTTGCTTCTTACAGGGGTTGTAGGTATTTTTTTTGGCTTTCTACCATTAATGGTTGGCATAGGTCATCCTAATTGGGTATACCCGATATTTTTTATGGAATGCGCCCCACTATGTGCTTTGCTTTGGCGATTGAATTATGTAGGTTTTTTATGGTTTGCAAAGTGGCAAGATGATCGGGCTAATAAAGCGGCGGATAAAGCAAAGGATTTAAAGGGTGATATAAAAGCAGTTAAGTCAGAGAGTCCATCAATTGTCACTGAACAGAGGCAAGTACCGGTTGAGGAAGCAAAAAGTATTATAAAAGAAGACAAGCCTATTGAGAAGCCAAAAGAGCCACCGGAAGCGCAAAACTCAACAGATAATTGGAGTCTTGACTAATGATGTCTTTAAGAGGACTAGGCAATCTTGGAGGCGGAGGCGGGGCGGCCAGACTTGCGGCCACCTATTACCAAGAACATTCCGCAGATTATTACGTTGAAGATTTGGACCATCAAGGGGTATGGATGGGACAGGGTGCCAAGACTTTGGGGCTTCAAGGGGCAATTGAGCGTGACGCATTCCAGCTATCCCTTGCCGGTTTTGTTGGAGGGCATCAAGTCCAAAATGCGGGAAAAGAAAACCGTCAAATGGGATGGGATCTAACGTTTTCGGCGCCCAAGTCAGTATCCATCGTTTGGGCGGGCGCAGAGCCTTCACACAAGCAGGAGATTGAATTAGCACATCAGAAGGCGACAGAGGTGGCGTTTGCCTATCTGGAAGCCAATACAACCACAAGGCGGGGGCATGACGGGGCAATCCATGAAGAAGCGATGCTGGTGGCTTCCCGATTCAATCATTACACCAGCAGAGAAGGTGATCCCCAGCTACATTCCCATGTGGTTGTATCTAATTTTTCGGTCCGCAATGACGGGACAGTGGGGAGCATCGAGAGCCGGATATTCTATGAGAATAAGATGGCAGCAGGGGCATTGTATCAGGTTGAGTTGGCCTGGCAGATGCAAAAGCTTGGCTATAAAATTGAGCAGGGGATCAAGGGGACGTTTCGGTTAAGCAATGTTTCCAAAGATGCAGAGCTGTTATTTTCAAAGAGGGACAAACAGATTGATGATTTAGCCCATGAGCGTGGCATTGAAAGTTACGCAGGAACCAGAGGCATTGTATTGGCGACAAGGGCGAATAAGGTTAATTGTGATTTATTGGAAAGGGAAGAAACCTGGGAGCGGGAAGCCCGGGAACATAGTGTCCATCTTAGTATTGAGCGTGACGAATTGCAATTAGCAACTGTTAAAAGCGATGACCAAATATTGAAGCAAGCAAGTCAAAGGCTTAATGATCATCAATCCACGTTTAAAGAGAATGCTTTAATACGTGAGACAGCAGTGGCTTCTTTTGGATCTCGAAGTGGGGAAGAAGTATTGGATCTGGTCCAGGAGGCCCAGGGCAGAGGGTATATTGTCAGCCTTCAAAATGGTTTATTGACCACACCGGACATGGCGAAGATTGAGTTGGGCATTATGGACCGGGTTGAGCACATGGTAAAGCAAAAGGGCTATTTTGTAGATTCAAAAAAATCTATTGAAGATGGTTTTATTACGGACAAGGGAAAGAAGATGGACTTTAGTTATGAACAACGGGTGGCCATACAGGTAGCGACGCATGATAGCGCTTTGGCGGTTATACAGGGACGCGCGGGGGTAGGTAAATCAACCATGCTTGCGGCGGTGAGGGGAGCGTATGAGGACGGGGACTGGAAGGTACAGGGCATCACCTTGTCCGGCCAGGCGGCGGTAAACCTTCAAAAAGAATCCGGCATCGAATCTAAGACAATAGCCTCATGGCTTCCACGCGCTGAGTTAGATAACAAGACCGTTGTTATAATTGATGAAGCGGGGATGGTAGGATCCAAGCAAATGGCCGAAGTCTTAGAGAAGGTAGAGCAATCAAAATCAAAAATTATTTTAGTAGGAGATGAACGCCAGCTACAGCCGATTGCAGCCGGCGGCATCCTTCATGCGATTGACAGACATGTAGCCAAAATCGATCTGAATTATTCAACGCTTGTGAAAGATATTGTGCGCCAACGTGAAGAATGGATGAGGGAAGTTGTGACACTGGCCGCCCAGGGACGCACAGGGGATGCTCTGGAAGCATTAGATCAAAACAAGAAGATTAATTTTTATCAAAATTCATCAGAGGCCCGGACTGCTCTTGTTGATGAATTTATAGAAAAGAACAGGCACGATTTTAGAAAGGGGATCGTCCTGACTAACATAAACCAGGACGCACAAAAAATCAACGCGGAAATCCGTACCAAATTACAAGAGCAGAAAATTGTCGATCAGAAGGGCATTGAGTTTGATAATGGCACAAGGACAATTGATATAGCCAAAGGTGACAGGATCATTTTTACCCACAATGATTATAAGTTAGATGTTCGTAACGGACAGAGGGCAATGGTGAGCCAAGTAAACGAGGCTGGGAGTGTCATCGATGTTGTGCTTGATAATGGCCAAAAGAAAGAAATCAATGTGAAAAAATACAATCATCTGGAATACGGCTGGGCATCCACGACGCACAAAGCACAGGGGGCAACGGTTGATAGGGCGATTGTTTATGGTTTTGTCAATGAATCAATGGCATCCCAACAGGCAACGTATGTGCAAATCAGCCGGGCGCGCGAGGAAACCAAACTTCATATTGTGGCGGGGGAGCGCGGCGTTGAGCGTGAGGGCATGTCTCATAAAATAGACGCACAGCAACGCAATGAGGCTATAGAACAGATGAAAAAAAGCTGGTCCTATAATGCGGCCAAAGACACAACGCTGGAACACATACCATTAAAACAAGAGAAAGAAATAAAGCAGGAATTACAGCACAAATTGGAAGTAAAACTGGAAATGGAAGAAAGAATGAGAATAGAAAAGGAAATGGAACAGCGAATGCGAATGGGAAGACATAGTGGGTTGAGCCGGTAAATATTATTTAAGAACTTTGTAAGCGTAATTTCCGCCGTCATACAGGTTGCATTACTTTAAGATCGTTGATTGTAAGGCAATTAGAGGGCAATTATTGGTGGGGTAATCCTAAGAAATCGATTGGAACTAAATTTTAGGGCACAACTTAGTTTATATGGGTTCAGATTTTAAAGTGCAGCATAAAATACCATTATACAAAACGGCTATATGAAATCGGCTTTTTTAAAGCAGGGGGCTATTTGATTAATTTTATGAATTTTGAGAAACTTGCCGTTAAGTCTTTATAACTGTTTTCAAGTTCCTGTAATTCTTTATCCCGAAGATTTTTTGATTTTTGAAGGTATAGATTCTTTAAGGCAGAAAAGGAAAGATTGTCAGGATCAGCATTGGTAAAGATATCGGGGATCTTTTTGTGCAGGTAGAGATTTTTTACCTGTTCATCCAATTTTAAAACTTTACGGATTTTTTCAAATAAAGCAGGAGCTGGTAATTTATTATGTATTTCGATCTGGCTTATATATACCGGATCTACTTCAACTAATCGGGCCAGCTCGTAAGCCTTAAGATTCAGGTCAATGCGGCGTTTTCTTATGAGGGCTCCCAAGTCTTCCATGCTGTTAGTATAAAACATCTTCCCTTAACAAACAAATTATTTTATTCTTTACTTCCTGTAGCTTTTAGTGTATTATATTAACAAATAAGTTAATTTGTTAATATAATTAAATAGATTATTGATTTTATGACACTTGAAAATTTCTTAACCGTTTCGAATATTGCAAAAATTATTGGTTTAATTTTTCTATGTCGCGGTCTAATCGCTGGCAAAAGGCATTGGTTGTTAGATAATTTGCCGGTATCAAAAACGATTGGTGCTTGTGTCGGTCTTGTCAAATTAGAAGGAACAGCGGAGACAGAAGCACCATTGGTCAGCACGTTAACCAAAACTCGATGCGTATATTATAAATGGCGGGTAGACGAGCATTGGATTAGATATGTTAAAGAGACTTACGAAGAAGATGGTCGTCAAAAGACACGCATGGTCAAGACGGAGGGGTCCGATATCGTAGCATCCGGATCAGACTATAACCTATTTTATTTAAAGGATGAATATGGCGTGATTCAAATTCGTCCGAACTGGGCGCGATTTTCTTCGAGACAATTTTTTTATAAGAGCTGCGGTCCCAATAACCCCTTATATTACAAACACGCCCCCAGACAAGGAGTTGAAGGCTCAACACATGAGCGGACATTTTATGAAGACGGGATTGCTTTACATTGTCCTGTATACATTGAAGGGTATGCGAGACCCAGGCAGGACATTGCCGCCGCTGAAGTAGTTAGTCCGGATGATACGTCATTATTTCTTATATCGACGAGTTTAAAGGAATACCATAAAGGAAGATATGCTTCCCGCTTTTGGTGGTTATGCGCGTGGGGGCTGGTCTTCTTTGCCGGCGTAGGCAATCTAAATTGGGATGATCTTGTCTATTTGCTGATATGGATCACAGGGTGGGGGGTATTGACATATAACAATTTAATTGCTTTGGGGCAAAGTGTGGACCAGGGGCTTGCTAATGTTGAGGTTCATTTAAAACGGCGCCATGATCTGGTTGAAAATTTGGTCAGGGTGGTGACAGCATTAAGGGACTTTGAAAAAGAAGTCCAGGGGGAGGTAACACTTTTACGTGGGCAACTTGGAATAAAGAAACTTGAAGGGAGGCAAGAAGCATGCCTGCCCGCCTTGCGGGCGATTGCTGAGAAATACCCACATCTTAAGACTGATGCTGCTTTTTTGGATCTTCAACGACGGATAACGGATACTGAAGAAAGGATCGCCTTAATTAGGGCATATTACAATGAGATCGCTACCTCTTATAACAAGCTTCTTAAAATGATTCCTCATAGGCTTATCGCAAGGCTTGGGAAAATAATATCGAGGGCATTAATAAATGCCGGTGATTTTGAACGAGTGACAATACAGGCAAGGTTTGCAGAATAAAGAATGTATAAACAATGCTGGGACTTGTTATAATTCCCGCACATCAGACAAGGAGAAAAATATGAGCACAATTTTTTTAATCCCTTTGGTTTTGATAGGCGTTTTTGTAATATGGGTCACGGGTATTTATAATGGCCTGGTTCAATCAAGACTAAACGTTACTAAAGGTTTGTCTCAGGTAGACGTGCAGCTCAAACGCAGGCATGATTTAATTCCCAATCTGGTGGAGGCGGCCAAGGGCTACATGGCTTACGAAAAAGAAACTTTAGAGAAGGTGACTAAAGCTCGCCAAATAGCAGTTGATGCTTCTAATGTGCAAGATAAAATCCAGGCAGAAAATATACTGACATCAAGTTTGCGTAGCTTAATGGCCGTCGCCGAGAATTATCCTAATTTAAAAGCTGATCAACATGTGTTGTGTTTACAGGAAGAGTTGACAGCAACCGAGAATAAAATAAGCCTTGCCCGTCAGCAGTATAATGAAGACGTTAACCGCTTGAATGTGAGTATCCAATTATTCCCGGATTCGATAGTGGCCGTAAAAACCGGTTTTGAAAAAGCTGCTTTTTTTCAAATGGAGCTGGCCGAAGAGCGGCAAGTTCCAGTGGTTAAATTTTAAGCTAGGTAATTTTGTAAGAAGAAACCACGACGAAGAAGGGGAGGTGTCAGAGCATGGCTTAATTACGGATCGTTTGTCTAAAGGGCATTTAGGAGCCAATAAATTTATATTAGCCGGATTTTGGGATTCTTAAGATAGAGGTAGTCTTTTAAAGATTCACATAGTATAATCTGTTTAATAGTGAGATAAAAATGGGCAAAAAATATAAAAATCCACCTGTTGTTGAAGCGCTTTGCGAAATCTTTTTTATTGGTTCTAAGTGGGACGGGACCATTCCGGGAATGTTTTTTGACAAAATTAAGGCAGACTATTCTGTTAAGAAAGAGCTTAAGCAAATTGGTGTTGGGCTTAGTATCTCACCGGAAGCACAGCAATTTATACCTATGGGCGGATCCACTAGGATTCAATTTCTTAAACCAGATGGGTCCCAGCTTATCCAAATTGAAAAAGATTTGATTGTTATTAATCAGCTACGTCCTTACCCACGATTCGAGGATTGGAGTCCTGTTGTTGATAAGATGTTAAAATTATATTGTGAATTAGCTCAGCCGACGGGGATACGGCAATTAGGAATAAGATATATAAACCGTATTGTGATACCGGCTCATACTTTTAAGATGGAAGATTATTTTAAGTTATATCCCGAAATTCCTGATAGTTTGGGGGCTATGCATGGAAGATTTATGATGCGTCTGGAAATCCCTGCAAAACATAAAGGACATCAACTGATTATTACTTTCGCAACAACGCAAGCTGATTCCCCAGAGACATCCGCGGAGATGCTCGATTTATATAATGTTTATCCTATGCCACCGCAATTATTAGCTGTACATGATCTTGATAAGTATAAAAAAGAGGCTCACGAAAACATAGAATTGGCATTTGAAAATAGCATTACCCAAAAATCCAGAGATCTATTTGAGGAGGAATAAATGACAACACTTACTGCTTTAAATGCGCCTTATGAATATGTTCATATGGAAGAGGTTGTCTCTGGAGTTAAGCAACTGCTTATGATAGGCCAATCCCCTAATGGAACAGGCCCAACTTCTACGTACATAGCCATAGGAAACAATGGGGGGGATAGTTTGCTTAAATTAAGAGGTTTAGGAAAACATTTGTGGCAAGGAGTTGATGCCCAAGACTATATCAATAAACTTCGTCAGGAATGGGACTAAAGATGTGGGGTCTCGAAAATTACGATTGTATTTGTCTTGATACTTCGCCTTTTATTTATTTTATCGACGAGAACCCTAAGTATATTTCAAAAGTTGAAGAAATATTCTCTGCAATAGCAAGTGGCAGTATTTTAGGAATTTCTTCTTATATATCACTTTTGGAAGTTTTAGTAAAACCCATCCAAAATGGGGCCAATGATATTGCAACGCAATATAGGGATTTATTACTTAATAGTTATTCTTTAAAATTGTATCCTCTTGATGATAAGGTTGCAGAAGCTGCGGCTAAATTACGTGCAAAATATTCTGGCAATGGTTTCAAGATAAAGACACCTGATGCTATTCAAATTGCAACAGGATTGCTCAACGGGGCTGATGTTTTTATTACTAATGATAATGGCCTAAAAAATGTAAGTGAAATAAAAGTTATTGTGTTAGATGATATAATAGGACAAGTGTAGGGTTCAATTGCATGTAGAGGACCATAGGGGAATCACAGAAAAGGGAATATAAAGTACGTTAAGGCGTGTCCGGACAGGGGAAACCGGATCATAAAGCACCAAAGATACAACCAACCAATACAGTTGGTTTGTTTTTACCCTCTAAAAGCTATTGATTACTTATATAACCGATAGTATAAATAACTATTGATTATATACCTAACCAATAGTAAAATAGTTTTATGAAAATAGCCGGTAACAAAACTACGCTGTTAAACGACCCTGAAATGCTTTCCCTGGCGCCACTCCCATCCGAGGATGTTTGGCTTGAGAACGCCAGGACCAAAAGCACGGAGACGGCCCGCTACTACAAAACCGATCTGTTACAGTTCAAACAATACTTTTCTATCAAAAAACCCGAACAATACCGCGAGATCACCGCCAAGCACATCACCCAATGGAAACTGGCCCTGCAATACGGGCCTGGATACAAAATCGCTGATAAAATCCCTAAAGACACGCCCAAACTCATCGGAAACGGTACTGTGGCGCGTAAATTATCGTCTGTATCGGCCTTGTTCACCTTTTACTGTGAACAGGGAGCCATGAAAGCTAACCCTTTTAAGGTTATCTCACGGCCTAGTGTTGATAATCATATAGGCAAATCCAAGATCATCAACGAGGCCGAGGCCCGAAAGCTTCTATCTGCCCCCCTGCCCTACACCATCAAAGGCAAACGGGACCGAGCCATATTATCTGCATTCCTTTACCACGGCTTGCGCCGGGCCGAGGTATGCGATTTAAAGATAAAGAGCATGTACGTTGACAGCGGGGTCAACGTATTTTTAATCAAAGGCAAGGGCGATAAAATCCGCCGGGTTCCTATCAACCCATCAACGATCAAACTGATTAATGAATATCTTAATGCCTGTGATCATCCTGGTCAAGAAGATGATCCGTTATTCTTACCTCTTAAAAACTACCAGGACGAAGACGGAAATCCTAAACATATCACCGGTGACGGTATTTACAAGATCATTATGTACTACGCCCTTAAAGCTGGCATCGATATAAACAAATTCCACCCTCACTCACTACGGGCCACCGCGGCCACCAACGCGCTCAACAATAATGCTGATATTGTCGAAGTGCAAAAATGGTTAGGCCATGCCAATATTCAAACCACACGGATTTATGATCACCGCGAGCAAGACGATGCTAAGTCCCCTACCTTTAAAATTAGTTATTAATCCACTCTGTTATCTGGTGCAAAATTGGTAAAAAATTATTGCGGTGGCAAGATTGATTCTAAAAAATATAGTCCACGCCGAGATATTCCAACAGTAGCGGCAGTATAGAGTTCTTTTATTTTTTCTTCGAGTTGTGCATCTTCTGCGCTATTTATAAAAATTTTCTGAACACCGGCATGATCAATTACTTGGAAAAAATATCTCATCACCGGTCAATTACTACTTGGGCAGCATTTTGCGTTGCTTGTCGCTCATTATTTACAACTTGTTGTATTATAATTTCAGGGGCTTGGCAGTTGTGGTATAAGCTACGAAATTCAAAGCGTTTCTTCCCCTGCCCCAAATAGCCGCGCTTCATTTATCCCTCTATTAACAAGATCACATTTTATATTTTTCTTAGAATCTGCTGGTACTTTCAACTTAAACATACGTCTGTTATCCATTGTTATTGGTTCCCCAGGACTTGGATGCAATGTTAACAGTGCTCCCTGAGTAGTGGGTCTATAGTCAAGCAACAGTGACGGATGATATATCTTTATTTCTTTTAGCTGAAAAGGAGATTTATTTAAATCTGGATGTCCCAAACAAAGCCATTCAGCAGAATTATTAGACGGTAATTCATATATCCAGACGACACCATTCTTATCTATAGCATCACCAACAGCAAAAAATAATGCAACATCATTCCACTGTGTCCAGTCTAAACACCTCGTTTTACATCCGTAATGTTGAGCTAATACAAGCCAATCATAATCATTCTTGGGGTGAGACACGTCATCAGTGTTAACTTTTTTACAACAAGACAATCTTTCTTCTTTAAATGATTCAAATATTTCTTTCTCAGCCATAAGACAATACGCTTCTCGTCCTATTTGAGGCTTTAAAGGTTTGTCCTCTGCTTGACCACGAAGAATAACCTTCTTTCCTGCCTTATTAAATGATTCAACTATTCCTGCGAGATCATCTATTGACTTAATATCATTCATTCTTTTTGTACTTGGCTAACATTTCATCTGTCTCTTTTTGAATTTCTTTGCTTGAACGTTCACCCTGATCCATTGCAACCCATTTCTTTGTCAAATATGAAAAACGAATATGACAGCTTTTCTGCATATCCCCTTCATAAGCATGATAATACCATGTTTCCACCCAATCATCCTCCTCACCAAAGCCATAATTCTGTATATCCACTGTCCCAGGATTCCCAGCTACAGCAATAACTTGCAGTTGTGACATGTTATCTTTTATTGCGATCCATTTAAGATAATCACTTTCACCAACATTAACTTTAAACTCCCACTGCCTTACATTCTTTTTCTCAACATCAAAATGCACATCTCCATCTTCATATGTCCAATAATTCAAATTGCCATCATTGACAACGTTCTGCGGAGTCCCTAGCAACCCCTTAACATCACTTTGATTAAGCCCAGGCTTAATTTTTAGCCACTGTTTAATCCTTCTGGGAGCGCCATCAATAGATTCAAATGGTGGGTGAGGAGACTGCGCTCCAACAGCAGGCGCCACATCCACTTCTTTTAAGACAAACTTATCATTTGCTATCGGGGCGCTTGTAATTGAAATTTTCTGAAGCCTTAAGTTACAGTCCGCAATCAAATCTTTGCATGATTCTATAGAAGACTCTACCTTTTTGATTTTATTATTCAATTCCTTAAAATCTTCCTTAAAATCATCGTTACTCTTGATATTCGCAACTGGATGATCCTGCGGGCGCGCTGAATCGCTTTCCTGAAGCTTTTTAATTCTTTCTTCTATTTTATTAAGTCTGTCCCAAAAGATTACTGCAATAATGCATAAACCAATAATTAAACCTGTCATAAAATATCCTCCTAAATTAGATCGACTCCTCTTATTGTCTTAATGTTCTAATTGCCCAAAATACAAAACGAATGATTAAATAAATAGGGTATAAAAATAAAATAAACACCCCTAAAAAATTAAAAACATTTCTTATTCTCTCTGAAAATGTGTACTTTGTTTTTACATTTTCAACCTTGAAATCAAGAGGGTAAGCATCCTTTACTTTTAAATAAATCCCCCCACTAAAATCATTAGGATAAAGCTTCTTAACTGTCTCAAACATATTATAAGAATCGCTATCACTTACTGGCCAGAAATAACCATTCATCTCAACTTCATATATATGTCCACCTGTAGAACATCTGTAAATATACGTAGGATCTTCCTGCGGGATACGAGTACTGACAAAAAGTAGTCCCCCAGTCAAAACCAAACACCCTAATAGAATTAACCCTTCTCTCGCAATAATTCTTTTCCAATTAATTTTCATTTTGTAGCCTCGTACTTATCATAATGCCTGATTTAATAATTACTCTGTTGCCCTAATTGGACGGATAAACAACTTTAATATCTTGGGCTCCTCCTGCCAATAAAAGACTCATGTATTTTTGCAAGGTTTCTTTTGATATTAACGATTTATCTTCTGCAAATATAGTTATGGCGTCATATATACCACCATCTTTATAACTAACAAATAAATATTTGCCGGGATGTTTATTAAGCATAGGAAGATACAATTCATCTAATGTTGATTGATTTTCTTTATTGTAATCAGATCCTTCAAGACATACAGAAGGATTATTTAGTGATTTCTGAAATGCTTTAGAAAGATCATCACACAAAGATTTATTAGTGACAGCTAATATTGTAACCAGCAAATGCGGATAGCTACCTTCAAGTGTTCGCTGCATAATTGTTTGAACGTAATAATTTTTATGCGCTCCAGAGAATTTAACTCCGTTTGGATAAAACCTTAATATGTTATCTTCGAGTGATTTGACAGCTGAATCGATATCATTTAAATTTTTATTTATCATTTCTTCTCTACCAGATACAAAAATTTGAATCTCATATTTGGTATTATAAATATAGAAATATCGGATATCTTTTTCTTCATACCCCTGATCAATATATGTAGTAATTATTCTTTCTTGGAGAATTGGACCAATCTCACTAACCTCGTAACTGGAAACCTGTCCTAATTTCTCACTGTTTTTCTTAGCCCACTCGCCACTTAAAGTTAGCATCTTTAATAGACTCTCTTTTGAAGAATCCATGATTTCTTTGGAATTCATAGGAAGATAGCCAATCATAATTGTAATACCAGGATTTTGATCAAACCATGCAGATAATAAATGAAAATTTGGCATAACTTTTTCTGCCATATTCTGCATATCAACAGATTGAATAAATTCAGATTTGAGTTGCTGAAATGCTTGCGGCATTTTCAATGTAGAAATTTCAGGTGGAAACTTATTATCAATTTCTGCTGCAAAAGAAAAATTACCAATAATAATTAAAAATAAAACGCTTGTTAAGATGGTTATTGTTTTAAACACTCTTAATTCCATATGCCTCCTCCACTTATCATATTTCCCGTAAAAAACATAGGTATCAATTACTTTTACTTGTCCTTAAAGAGATAAACCAAAAGACCCGTAAGGCTGATAGCTGGAATACCAAACATCGGAATACGTAACATAGCCCCTTCGTGGTCAAGCGCGGTGGCAGGTAAATCTGGTATGTTCGCAATATAAAGTATAATGAGAAAAGTTACCCCAATCCAAATAACTGCTACCTGTTTTTTGTTCATATCGTCCCTCTCTTATTTATTCCCATTATTAACATTTAAATTTATATCGTTAGTGGGATATTACTTACAGTTGGGATTAGGACGATTCCATTGGTCATACCCATGACCTGGGCCATTAGAACAACCACCCCCTGGCCCTGTAGAAAGACCGCCCCCTGGACCAGTGGAAAGTCCACCCCCTGGGCCAGTAGAAAGACCACCACCAGGACCAGTGGAAAGCCCCCCCCTTGGGCCAGTTGATTCACCGCCGCCTGGGCCAGTGGAGAGTCCACCACCAGGACCAGTAGAAAGGCCGCCACCTGGGCCCGTAGAAAGTCCACCGCCAGGACCAGTAGAAAGACCACCACCAGGACCAGTGGAACAAGGGCCGCCAGGACCAGTAGAACCAACGCAGTCAGCGAAAGCAGGAACTTGTAACAAAACACAGCTTAAAAATACTAAACAAATAAATTTCAACATAGATAGACTCCTTTTTTATTTACACTAACAGATTTCAGGCATTAACCCCCGCTTTTTCTTTGTCTGTGAAAATCGTCCGCACATATGATTTTTTTCTTCTTATATACCTGGCCAGAACTTCTGAATGCCGAAATATACATTAAAATATTTGTTTTCAAGAATATATGAGCCGTCAGGCCTACCCCAATTCCCATGTTGGTCTGGCATACAGCGAGTTTCACTTTTCTCAAGCAGCTCTTTTAATTTGTTATCAAAGCTTTCATGCGTCGGCAATTCAGTCTTTGGTTCTTTTAAGAAATGATTGATTACTTCCCAAAATGGCATTTGAACGATTGTATCTTCCTCGCTCATCCAGTCTTCGTGAGTACAAAACCCTATGCGTATTGGACTAATATCTATTGGAAAACATAATCTTTTGTGATAATCATACTTTTTATCCAAATCGTCACCCCAATTCTTTAATTCAAAAATTTTTCCACTTACTTCATAATCATTAACGAAAGTTTTATAGTGATCTGACCAAATCATTTGCATACCTGAAACCGCATCGTTAAAAGACTTAAACCTAAACTCATGCATAAATAAACTTGTTTCATAATCAATATCGAAACTTTTCCTAATCTCTTCCGTAACATCGTAATTAAAATCTTGAGTACACCATTTTAAAATTTCTGGCCATTGAGGAGATATTGATATATTTAATTTGTATGAAATTAATTCCTTGGATTTTTGATTTCCAAACATAAAATCTCCTTTTTTAAAATCCAAATTGTCCGCATATTTTATTTACCCGTCTTGCCTAGCCAAATTGCTATACTCTGCTCTTTTACACCTCTTAAATTAAATCGTAATACTTCATCTATAAAATCTTCTACTGTCTTAAGTAGCTTACCCGCTTGATCTTTTTCCAAATGGTCATATATCCTTGTATCGGTTAAGCCTTCAAGTTCGCCATCAAATGTTCTAACTCTCTCGTAAGTTGGTTTATAATGTACTAAGTCATTCCGTAAACCTTTTAACTTTTTAAATTTTTGCCCTATGCCTTTACCATAGTCAATCTTATTTAAACCGGGCCAATTTTTGATTTTCCACTCAATCCCTTCTTTATTGATATCTTCTATCATTTTTTTCTTTTTAACAGGATCACCTATTCTCTCTGCTACCAATCTAAAATATGAATTTATAAATGTTTCAATCAAATTAAGAGCCAGAAAAATAGTTAGTACCGTTTTTTGTTTAATCTTCTCATTATCATCTTCCGAATTTATTTCATTAATTAAGTCTGTCATCATGTGATAATAAACCCATGTCAATCTATGAGGTGCTGATTTCCCGAGTGGCTTAATCTTTTTCATCTAGATTTTTATCTCCAACAACTCATCCCTATTTATCATAATCCCCGCTCTTTATTTGATTCCAAATAATCTTAATATCATCCGTCCTACTTTTCTTTCTCTGCCACTTTTTGTTAAAGGAACCCCTATTTTCTTTGATATTTTTTCTTTAGCGCTTGAAATTCCCAATGCTCGTTTCCAAGAAAATGAAATGCCAAATTTATTACCCATCATTACCCCCTAGCCTATCCTTTTTTTAGCTTCTCATACGCTACATTAATTTCCTTCATTCTTTTTTCAGCCAAGTACCTATACTCTTCACCTAAACCAGCTGTCCTATCAGGATGGTTTTCCAACGCCTTCTTCTTGTATGCTTTTCTAATCTCTTCAACCGTTACATTAGTTGAAACACCCAAAATTTCATAAGGGGTTCTATATTCCTCATCTCTTTGGGGAATTTCAGCACTGTTTCTTTCTTCTTGTTCAGGATCTATGCCCCCTAAGATTGTTATTTCACTTTTATAACTACATTTATACCGATAGCAAATATCTTTTGCCCATTCATCTAGAATTTCTTTTATGACGACTACTTCGGAGTATTCTTCCCTTACTATCACGTCTTCTAAGAGATGCCCCGGTCTGATTCTTTCGAAGTGCTTTTTCCACACATACACCACATGACCTATGAGTATATCTCCTTCTTTTGCACGCGTTGCTTCATTATCACTATCTAAAATATGACCAAAATATTTATTTCCTTTGATTTTAATAAATCCATCTTCATCGGCATTCATTTCAGCACAGATACTCCACCAAGTGTTTTGTGGTGATCCATTGGGTGTTAATGTTCCTAATACTAAGTATGCATCAATGTTCATATTATAATTTCCCTGTTATTTTAAATTATCTGCTTTCTTTTTGAAATATCTGCCGACTTGGAAAATCGTATAAACAACGGCTGCCCCAGGAACTCCATAAACAATAATACAAAAAATAATATTAGCCCAATCGCTACTTGTCCAATCCATATACAATCCTTTCTTACTTAATTTTAAAAATGTAATATACCACCAAACAAAACATTCGTCACTAAAATACATCCCCTACGACGTGCGTGGGGAAAATTTTGACTCCCCCTCTCCCCTTCTCTAGAAACACATCAAAAACGCACCTGGCTACGCCGCCCTGCCCTTGCCGGCCATGAGGACAGGCTCTTTTACAAACAATTTTGATCACACACCTCCTTTCCATAAATTGGCGTTGAATAAACGAACGATTATTCTTATGTGGCGCGCCACATAAGAAAAATAGAACCTTTTTTCAATAGAAATTTAATTGCGACGCATTCCCCTTCCACCCGTGCGCGTTAATTTTTTGCTTTTCCTCCCTATTTGTGCGGTTAGAGTCAGTAACTTTTAATGCCCCGCAGGGTGTCATTACGAACAGAG
>Ga0302320_10014888_pt1 | contig 16035 bp, 14 predicted proteins | sample Bog_T0_3_FD_202130 | JGI IMG/M metagenome (GOLD analysis project Ga0302320, IMG submission 202130) | Peat permafrost microbial communities from Stordalen Mire near Abisko, Sweden - Bog_T0_3 | ecosystem: Environmental > Terrestrial > Soil > Wetlands > Peat | place: Sweden: Abisko, Stordalen Mire... | reverse complement strand
GATACAGGATTAGCGATAAACGCTCTTCTGGATTATCCAAGGGCAGTCGCGGTTGACAAAAACAATAATTTGTTCATTCTCGACAGCAATGAGCTTGTCGTGCGCAAGGTAGATGCGACAACCGGCGACATCAGCTTGGTTGCGGGCACGTACTATACGAATTACGGAGGCAACGGGAGCTACGACGGCGATCCGGCAACGAGCGCAGAGTTTGGCGCCCCGAAAGGTTTAGCCACCGATGCGTCCGGGAATATCTATGTCGTCGACTATATTGAAGACGTTGTGTGGAAGATTGATGCGTCGGATCAAACTATTCATCTTGTAGCTGGAACATATTCGACGTCACATCGCGGTTATGAGGTACAGTGCTCAAGCGCGACATCGTCCTGCGGGGATGGGGGAGCAGCGACCTCGGCACAACTGACTAACCCAGAAGGTGTGTTTGTCGATGCGTCCGGCGACATATTTATTGCCGATACGAACGATCAACGGATTCGCGTGATCTACGAGGGTGGAACGTCAGGCCCTCTTAGCACTCTCACTTCGCCGACCATTGGCAATATCTATACGATTGCAGGAACAGGAGCGGCGTGTACGACTACGACGCCCACATGCGGCGATGGCGGTTCCGCGCTATCTGCAACCTTTGATGCGCCTTATGCTGTAGCTGTCAGCGCGACCGGAGATGTATTCGTCAGCGACGGAGCAGACTACACCGTTCGTAAGATCGACGCGAGTGGCGTCATTACGGATATTGCCGGTACCGAATTGACTCCGGGCTATACAGGAGACGGCGGACAGGCAACCAAGGCCAAACTCGGTAGCCTATACGCTTTGGTTGAAGGGATTGCCATCGACGGACAGAATAACTTGTACATCGTCGATCCAGGCAATTCTGTCATTCGTGAGGTATACGGAGCGGCAGTGCCTACGCTCAAAATCCAGACACTCACTTTTGACAAGATCCTGAGTGAAACGGCATACAGCGCCACTTCCATCGACCTTACTGGTTTAGCCGTTTCGGACTCGGCTTCGGGCCAGCCTGTCACGTATACCGTGGATTCAAACAGTCCGGCGGTGGTCAGCGGCACAAATGGTACGACGCTGACTTTGACCGGCGCGGGAACAGTGACCGTCATCGCCAGCCAGGCTGGCAATGCTACTTATGCTGCGGCAACCTCCATCTCGCAGCAGTTCACGGTAGATAAGTCAACGCTGACAGTGACTGCAAATAAAACCAGTGTGCCTTTCGGCACCTCCGTCTCAGCCTTGGCGTCCACCTACGAAACCTACACGCCGAGCGGCCTTGTTGGAACGGACTCCCTGTCTGGAGCGCCAGCGTATACCATCAGCAATTGCAGCGACGGCAATGCGACCTACACGGCCACGACGGCTGCGGGCACAACCTGCACAATTACCCCCACTGTGAACACGCTGGCAATCTCTCCGACCACCAAGGCCAGCAGTTACTACTCTCCCTTCACCTATGCGTCCAACACGTTGACGGTGGTTGGCGGCGATACCCAGACCATCACCTTCCCCACGCTGACCGGGCCATTCACCTACGGCATGAGTCCAATTGCACTCAGCGCCACGGCCACTTCCAAGCAGCCTGTGAGCTATTCGGTGGATAATACGTCGGTCGCGGTCGTCACCGGGGATTCAACCTCGGGATATTACTTGACGATCAAGGGAGCGGGTCAAGTGACGGTGACGGCCAGCCAGGGGGGAAACAACAATTACGCTCCCGCTCAGAGCGTGAATCAGGTTCTTACCATCGGGCGCGCGACCGTGACCGTGACGCCAGGGAGCCTTTTGTCGGTGCCATACGGCTCAACCCCATCCTCGTTGCCGTTCAGTTACACGGCAAGCAGCCTTGTGGGAACAAACGACCAGATTTCTGGCACTCCGGCATATACCACGAACTGCAGCGGAGGCGCGGCGTATTCCACCACTACGGCGGTGGGCACGAGCTGCACGATCAGTGTCAGCGGTCTTTCTATTTCGCCCACGGCTGATGCTGGCAATTACACCGTCAACTACGCCACGGGCACGCTGACGGTAACCCAGGGGACGCAGTCGATTAGTTGGGTGCAGCCGGGCAATGTGACCTATGCAGGCGGCGCTACGCAAACCGTGACGCTGACAGCTTCAGCCACTTCCGGCTTGCCGCTGTCTGCGACCGTTTCCGGACCTGCCAAGCTCGTCGCCGTTTCTGGAACCATGGTTACAGTGCAGACGACGGGCGGCGGCGCGGTTCTCGGCGTGGGAACGGTGACGGTTCTACTCACGCAGACTGGCAGCACCAATTACGCCGCGGCTGCCCCGGTTGCCATCAGTTTCAACGTCAATCCTGCCACGCTCTATGTCAAGGCAAACGACCTGACAATGGCTCCGGGTGCAACCGTGCCCACCTTAACCTGGTCCTTCACCTGCGACAGCAGCGGCGGCAACTCGTGCAGTAATGACTTTGTCGGGACCGATACCAACACGGCAGCGGTTGTCTCCGGGCTTCCGGTGCTGACAACGACGGCGACGAGCACTTCGCCCGCAAACATTTATCCCATCACCATTACGCAGGGAACGCTCTACGCGCAGAACTACACCATCTCGCCCGTCAACGGCACATTGACCGTGACCAGCGCACCGACGTACATTGTCACCGCGAATCCCTCGACGTTGACGATTCGGGCAGGGCAAACGGGACAGGCGAGCATCATCGTAACGCCTACCAACAACTATCAGGGCACAATTACCTTCACATGCGGCAATCTGCCGGCGAATGTTACCTGCACTTTCAGCCCGGCAAGCCTCACGCTGACGCCGGCAAGCAGTGGATCGGTGACTGCACAGCAGACCACCCTCACTGTCAACACGAACGCGAGTTCAACGGTGGTTGGAATGCTCGCGCCGCATCAAGGCTCGCAAGTGCTGACGGCATCGCTCTTCTTCCTGCCGGGCGGACTCACGGGCCTGCTGATTGCCTTCAACCGCAAGCGTCTGCTGAAGCACGAGCGGCTGCAAGGGCTGTTGGTTCTGGTCATGCTGCTATCTGGGCTGACTGGCCTTAGCGCCTGCGGCGGCAACACAACGAAGAACGTGGCGACGGCTGGTACAAACACCGTCACCATCTCCGCCGCCGGAACGGGCACCTCGGGCACAGGTTCCCCCAATGCAACGAACGCCCTCAATCTGACGGTGGTTATCACTCAGTAGACGCTCAAGGAGGTTCGCCGCGCAGCGGCGGACCTCCCCACCTTCCGAACCGCAGAGAGTGTGAGTCGTGCTTCTGGCCGGGATCAAATTCGGGATTGGCTTTTCGATAGGCATGGGTGTCGTGATAGCAGCCATTCTGTTGATTGGCTTCGTTGCGGACCGGATTCAGCGACATCGGACCGAGCGCGAAGTGAACCCGCTGAAGCCGAGCGGGCGCAGCCTCGAAGAGAATTTATGGAGGAACTCATCCGAAGCGGCGATGAAGGTCCGAGGTTTCAGCCATCGGGTGCTGTTCCGAACGGTCATCACATGGCGCGATGCAGATAAGGAAGATCGTTATCGAAAGGAGCCAAACTACTGGCACTGAGTCCCGCGAGGAAAAGTTGAAGCGGCTTTGCCGGTACGCACCCGCATACTGGTCTCCGCTTACGGCATCGGTTGCGGACCACGACTGGACGCTTCCCTTTCGCAGATACCGCAGAACTCCAATCTTCCACTGAGAACAACCCGGTAACTGTACTTGCTCGGCTTGCTGGCTTGTGCCAGCGACATTAGGAAGGCTTTGTGTTTTTGAAGGACAGGACGAAGGAGAAATTGAAATGAATCGAACGGCAAGAATGATGGTCACTCTGCTCTTATGCGCGAGCGTTGCTCTTGCGCAAACGCCTGCCCCCGCAAAACACGCGAAGCCGAAACCCAAGACGCAAGATCAGATTCAGCTTGAGCAGACGAATCAGCAATTGCTCGACAATATGCGCAAGATTCAAACGCAGATGGACGAGATGCGGCAGCAGTTGCAGCAGACGCAAAAGGACGCCGCAGCAGCAAAGTCCGAAGCCGCTGACGCTAGCCGTAAGGCGGACGGATTCCAGCAGGTCGTCGGCCAGAATGCCGAAGCGGTTAGCACGCTTCAAGGCGCAGTGACCGACCTGAAAGGTAACGCGGTCTCTCTCGCGCAGACCATCCAGGATGATCAGAAGCAGACGAAGGCCGCCATCGATCATCCCGACATCCTGCACTACAAGGGCATCACACTTTCGCCCGCCGGTAGCTTTACTGCTGCTGAAACCGTGAATCGCAACCACGCCACGGGCGGCGATATTCCCACGGCGTGGACTTCGATTCCGCTGACCCACTCCGATCTGGCGCAGACCAGCGAGTTCTTCGGCTCGGGCCGCCAGTCGCGCCTTGCGCTGATGGCCGAGAGCAAGGGCGTTCACAACACTTTTCGCGGCTACTTCGAGATGGATTTTCTTGGCTCGGGCACCAACTCGAACAACAACCAGAGCAATAGCTACGTCATGCGCCAACGCCAGATATGGGGACAACTGGAGACCGCTAGCGGCTGGAGCTTCTCGGGCGGCCAGATGTGGTCGCTTGCCACGGAGTACAAGAGCGGGCTTACGCTGCGCTCGGAAGCCACGCCACAGTCCATCGATCCAAATTACGTGCCCGGCTTCGTCTGGGCGCGGCAGTACGGATTCCGCATCACCAAGCAAGTCAATCCGCATCTCTGGGCTGCGGCCTCGCTGGAAAATCCGCAAACGCTCACGCCGGTCGTGAACGGCGATGTGACCGGCTTGCCGCTGATCCTGTGGGCCAGCCCCGGCGCGAACGGCGGTAACTACAACGCCGCAGCGAACACATCGAACGGCTCCACGCCTGGCCTGCTGACCACCTACTCGATGAACGCCGTTCCCGACTTCATCGCGAAGGTGGCGTATGAGCCGAAGTGGGGCGGGCACTATGAACTCTTCGGCGTCTCGCGCTTCTTCCGCGCGCGGCTTTATCCCAACGCGACGAAAGCAGAGATCGCGGCTGGCACGGCAACGAGCGCCGGTGCTTACAACGACACCGAAGCCGGCGGCGGCATCGGAGCCAGCGCGCGACGCGCAGTGCTCGGCAAGCGCTTCGACCTCGGCCTCAAAGGTCTGTGGGGCACGGGCATGGGCCGCTACGGAACATCAACCATTGCTGACGTGACAGCTCGGCCCGATGGCAAACTCTCTCCACTGCACACTTGGTCCGCGCTCTCGACCGTCGAGTGGCACGCCACACCGCGCTTCGATGTCTATGCGAACTACGGCGGCGACTATGTGAAGCGCACCAACTACACCAACCTGACGACGGGCAACCCGCTGGGTTATGGCGGCGGCACCATCAGCAGCTACACGAATGCTGGTTGCAATACCGAGCCCGTGCCGACTGGGACAGGCGGCACTACCAACTATCCAGCTACGCCAAGTTCTTGCTCGGCAACCAACCGAGACATCCAGGAGTTCACCGTGGGCTACTGGTACGACTTCTACAAGGGCGCACGAGGCCGCTTCCGCCAAGGCATTCAATACGGCTACGCCCAGCGCAAGACCTGGGCCGACTTGAACGGCCTTGCTCCCGAGGGTCTCGACAACATCTTCGAGACTTCCTTCCGCTACTACCTTCCATAACCAAAACGGGTCACAAAAGTTGGTTCATGCTCGACCAGTTTGCACGAGTATAAGTGCTTGACCTTTGCTAGCAGAGACCGTACAGATTTCGACGGCCGGATTTGTTCCATTGTGAAAGCAGTCCTTGAGCGGTGACAAGACAAAAGTGAGTGATGAACGCGATCCCAAAGCAAATACTGGCCAGCCTAAACCGCGGCGGGCTGCAGAATACGTTCGCATGTCAACGGAACATCAGCAATACTCCACGGAAAACCAATCCGATGCTATACAACGTTATGCTGCTGCGCACGGCATGGAGATTGTGCGGAGATATGAGGATGCGGGTAAGAGCGGCCTAAATCTAACGGGTCGCAACTCGCTTCAAGAGCTTTTGAGGGATGTTGAAAGCGGACAGGTAGATTTCGATTCTGTTCTCGTCTACGATGTGAGCCGCTGGGGTCGCTTTCAGGACACAGATGAAGGGGCCTATTATGAGTATCTATGCAAACGAGCAAACATCCGAGTTCACTATTGTGCGGAGCAGTTTGAAAATGACGATAGCCTTCCCTCAAATGTTCTGAAGACACTCAAGCGGGCGATGGCCGGAGAATACAGCCGAGAGCTTTCGGTCAAAGTGTTCGCTGGACAATGCCGTCTGATTGAATTGGGTTTCCGCCAAGGCGGTCAAGCCGGCTTCGGGCTTCGCAGGCAACTCGTAGATCAAAACGGCATACCGAAACAGATACTTGCTCGGGGTGAGCAGAAAAGCCTGCAAACGGATCGCGTCATCCTAATTCCGGGCCCGCAATTCGAGATACAGACGGTTCGAGAAATCTACGATCTCTTTACCGAGAGCGGCGCTCAGGAAGCGGGTATTGCGGATCTCCTCAATACCCGCGGCATTCTCACCGATCTTGACCGTCCGTGGACCCGTGGCACTGTTCATCAGATTCTGACAAATCCGAAGTACATCGGTGCCAATGTTTACAATCGCCATTCATTCAAGCTAAAACAAAAGCGAGTCGTAAATCCACCCGAGATGTGGATACGTCGCCGAGATGCCTTCGAGCCGATTATTGGTCTCGAACAGTTTGAATCGGCGCAACACATCATTGAATCTCGATATCAGCACTACACCGATGAGCAGCTCATCGAAAAATTGCGCGAGCTTCTTGAGAATGCAGGAATGCTGTCCGGCATCTTGATCGACGAAACGGCAGAAATGCCGAGCAGTTCCGCATATCGTAACCGCTTCAAGAGTCTTCTTCACGCCTACGAATTGATCGGATATACACCCGAACGCGATTACAGCTACATCGAGACCAACCGAATCCTCCGCCAGTATCACAAAAGCCTGTGTGAGAAAATCGTTTCAGAACTTCAAGTAGCAGGAGCGGAAGTTCGGCGCGATGACTCATTCGACACACTGCTCGTCAATGAAACCTGGACAACATCGTTGATCCTGGCTCGTTGTCAGGAAAGAGAAGCCGGCAAGTTACGCTGGCTCCTGCGGCTGGAGCGTTCAAGCAATTCGGACATCACCATCGCCGCTCGTCTTGCACCTGGAAATCAAGAAGTGCTTGATTATTATCTGCTGCCTCGTCTCGACGAATTTGAAAAGCGAATCAAATTAGCCCCGAAGAATGGGCTCCTCCTGGACGTATACCGCTACGACAACCTCGACCTCTTCCTGAGTCTGACGCGCAGAATCACAATTGGAGATCCTGAATGAAACAAGAACAGATCGTCGAAATCCCTATCGCCGAAATCAATATTGCTAACCCCCGTTATCGGGACAAGATTGTGTTCGACAAGATTGTAAATAATATCGATCAGGTTGGACTCAAAAGGCCCATCACAGTATCCGAACGAAAGAACCACATTGACGGATTTCGGTATGACCTGGTGTGCGGTCAAGGACGCCTGGAAGCATTTATTGCGCTGGGGGAAACGAATATTCCAGCGATTATCGTTGATGCTTCCAAGGAAGATCAGTATTTAATGAGCCTCGTTGAAAACATCGCCCGGCGGCCTCCAGGAGAAAACGATATTGTTCGTGAGATTCGCGCCTTGAGAGATCGCAAGTATAGTTCCAAAGACATTGCGACAAAGCTCGGACTGCATTTTACCTATATATCAGAGATCGTGCGCTTGCTTGAACATGGCGAAATTGATCTGATTCGTGCTGTTGAATCAGGCCGTATCCCACTTACGGTAGCTACCTCCATAGCGAAAGGCGACGACAAAGAGATCCAGAAAGTGCTTGCAGAGGCTTATGAATCTGGGGAGCTTCGCGGCGAGAAAATGCTTCGGGTTCGACGCCTGATTAATCAACGCTATACAAAAATGCGTGGCAAGCAGGCCGACAAGGTTCCGCGGAAAGAGATTTCTGTGGATGCTCTCATACGTGAATATGAGGAGCACACTCGACAGCAGAGGGAACTAGTTGCCAGGGCCAGGAATGTGCATGAACGCCTATTAGTGCTAGTGACCAGCATGAACAGATTACTGGCCGATGAGCACTTTGCAACCCTTCTGCGCGCGGAGAGTATGGACACCATCCCTGCGATTCTGATGTCTTCTTCCCAATAACAATGTGGAGGTTTCATGGCAACGCATCATATCAAGGCGGCATTTCATTCTGTCATTCTCACTTTGCCGCTCGCAGAGATAACGCCTCTCAAGGAACTGAATCCCCGAGTCAGAGTGACCTCCAAATACAAGCAGATCGCTACGTCGCTTAAGCATGTTGGGCTAATCGAGCCATTGGTCGTATTCCGGGCGGACAATGACAAGTATTGGTTGTTGGACGGAACTTTACGTTTCGACATCATGAAGAGCGATAGCGGAGTTACTGAAGCGCGTTGCCTTCTGGCAATGGATGACGAGTCGTATAACTACAATAAACGCGTCAATTATCTTCCGCCGATTGCCGAGCACGGCATGATATTAAAAGCTTTGTCCAATGGCGTTTCCGAGGAGCGCATTGCGGAGGCGTTGGATGTCAATGTGGCCGCAATACGAAAAAAGAGAAATCTTCTTGATGGTATCTGCGAGGAAGCGGTAGAACTGCTTAAGGACAAGCGGGTGACATCCGATGGATTTGGAATGCTTCGTAAAATGAAACCGGTTCGTCAGATCTATGCTGCCGAGATGATGGTGGCGAGCAACAACTACTCCACGCGATTCGCTCGCGGCCTGCTTGCCGTGACCAAACCGGACGGACTGGTAGCTCCTGAGGAAACATACAAGAGAATCCGTCACACTACGGCAAGCAAGAAGGCGGTGATGGAGCAAGGTTCGGATGCCTTAATCGAGGAATTGAGGCTGGTAGAGAAAAACTATACGAGCGATCTCCTGAGCCTAACCATTGCTGCCGGATACCTACAACGTATGCTGCAAAACACCAGAGTAGAACGTCACTTGCTCAAGCGGCATCCAGACCTCTTACAGGCGATCGAACAGGTTCTCGCGTCTGTGAATGGAGAAAGGGACAACGAGGCTTCAAGCCAGGAAGCCGTGGCCTCTGTAGAGGCCACAGCTTAGATTTATCGATACGCGTTCTGAATCCTTATTATTTCTTCGATATGCCTTCTACCCTGGAGTCTGCTGATATAGGCAACAAGGTGAATACACCGCCGGACATCCTCTTCGGCCATGTTCAGTTGCAGGTTGGTACTGCCACGGATTGCGAGGCTCGCCAAGCGGCGCACAGATTCCTCGGCGCTGCTGGCATGGATGGTCGCCAGCGTTCCGCGATGGCCTGTATTCATCGCATCGAGCAGTGTCCGCGCCTCCGGGCCGCGCACCTCACCGACGATGATGCGATCTGGCCGGTGCCGGAGGACAGCTTTGAGCAAGTCGTCGAAGGTGATCTGGCCGCGGTGAGTATCAGTTTGCGACTCTGTTGAAACGATATGCGGCTTGCGGATGTGCAACTCAGCAGTATCCTCGATGAGCAGAATCCGTTCATTCTCGGGTATCGCATCGGCCAGCACTCCGAGCAGAGTCGATTTTCCACTACCGGTTCCGCCAGCGATCAGGATGTTCTGTCCCTCACGGACGGCTTGGGTGAGCTTGGCCGCCTCCTCTTCGGTCAGCATCTCAACCCTTATGAGGTCCGTCAGCGTGAAATCCCTGGACGTGAACTTGCGAATGGTTACGAGAGGCCGAGGATTCACCACGGGCGGAATCATCGCCGCCATGCGACTGCCATCGGGCAAACGCAGATTGAGGATCGGCGAGTCGGCGTCCAGCTTCTTGCCGAAGCGATTGGCGATGACTTCAAGGCCGGTCTGCAATGCTCCGTCTTCAAATTGAACATCGGAGAGCCGTTGAATCCGTCCACTCTTCTCGATCCACACGGACGAGTCCGGGTTCACCATGATTTCGGAGATGGTTTCGGATTCGAGCAGGTGCTCAATGGGTTTCAGAAATGGAATGATGACATCGAAGCTCATACTTGTGTCCTTTCCGGATCGAAAGCGATCCGCTCCTGGTCGAACCAACTCATGGTGATGGGCAGGAAATCCGGCTTGAGGTAGCAGTAAGTCGGCGGCAGCGGGCTGACGCCATCGAAGGCGACAACCACAGCCTGAGCGTTCTTCATGTCGAAAAAGATTTTCTCCTCGAAAAGAGGCTCCATATGTTTCTGGTACTGCTTGGAAGCCGAAACCGATCCTTTGCTGGATGAGGTGCGGCCCGACAGCAATCCGACGTTGGCGTTGGTAGATGACTCGGAGACGGTGTAGCTGATACGCGTGCGATCCGCCTTGCCGCAGAGCTCGGAGGCATACCGGGCCGTCTCCGGGTCTGTGGTCGTCAAGAAAACCTTCGTACGAAATGCCTGAAGCAGCGTCTTGACGCCTTCGTTGGGCAGTGCGTCCTTGAGACTGGCTACGCTTTGCGTGGCGACGATGGGGATGCACTTCGGCTGCCGGGAGAGGGACAGGAAGTGCTCGTCGCCAGTGGGGTTGTCGGCGCCCACTGTGGCGAAGTTCTGGTACTCGTCGCAGATAAAGACGGTTGGGCGTAAGTGCCGATGCGGTTCTGCATCCATCCTGGGAATGCGCAGTTGCACGGCCCGCTGGTAGTCGATCTTCATCATGGTGCCGATGGTCTTGGCCAGCGCTGGGTTCAATGCCACAGGAAAGTTCAGGCCAACGACCGCGCCTGATTCGATCAGCTCATCGAAGGGCGGCAGGACGCGCCCGCGCGGATCGTCTGCGCATGGCTTGCCGTCATAGAGTTCCTTCGGTGGGCAGAAGACCCGGCGCACATCCGGGTCAGTCTCGAAAAGCGAGAGGAAGACCGCGATGCCCTGGATGATGCTAGTCTTGACCTCGGAGCGAAAGAACTTCCAGTGCTCCCAATACCAATACTGGATGCTATCGAAGCGGCCATACTGTTCTGGCCGGTACGGCTTGCGTGTGAAGACATCGAAGGCCACGGAGGTTTCCTGTGTGAGCAGCTTCTCCAGTGCCTCCGTCCATGCAATCAGATAGAGACCCGCATCCTTGTTCCACTCGAAGCCGAGCGGGGACAACAAGCTCTCGTGTTCACGGTATGCATCTCGATCTATGCCGATATAGCTGGTACCACTGAAGCGCGACCCTACCTCGGTCAGCATCTCTTCGAGCTTGCCCGCGCTGATAACGGTGCGGAAGAGATCGACCATTGTCAGGTATCCATCACGGATTCGGTGCAACATGATCACGTACCGGACAAGGTCCGTGTAGGACTGCTGCCAGAACGGTTCCTTGCCCTTGCCCCAGATGGACGTAATGATAGACGCGATATTGAATGCCTGGGCGTAAGCATCGAGCGAGTTGTTCAGCGGGTTATAGCGGATGTCGCCGTCGAGCGAGACTTCGACATAATCCTGCTCCCTTCCGCACCATTTCAGGATGCGCTGAAGCTGGCGGCAGAGATCGCCCTTGACTTCAAGGACGATGCCCGACAGCCGCCGCGCCGGGTCATTGGCGCGATACGCGAACAACTGCCGCATTGCCGGCAGGATCAGCCCATAGGTCTTGCCACTGCCAATTGAGCCAAACGACGCGATGCCGGTATAAAGGCCACGCTCCGAGATCGACAACCACTGCGGAGCCGGACTGGGCTTCGGAACAAGCTGACGATGGACCTCGCCAATCACCAGGGAAAGTTCAGTCCGCGTATGCGGATCGGGATACGGAGGCAATGCGCCAGCGGCCAACTCCAACTCCGTTCTGTAGAGGTGAACGTACAGCAGCGAGAAGATCATGGAGAAGAGCAGGAACGGAGTGCTGTACAGAAAGAGGTTGTAACTCCATATCAATCCATGAAAGACCGGTGGCCGTTCCAGCGCAATCAGGTGCAGGAACGAATTCGCGGTGTTGAGTGGAAAGCTGCCGGTGAGGACGACGCCGCAAGCCGCGCTGAGCCCGAGAGAGAGCAGCAGGCGGTTCTCGACCAGCGGCTGGACGATCTTCTGAAGGTGGGGTCTGATATGCATGGTTACTGCCTCGCTATGCATGAACCACTGTTGGAGCGTCCGATCTTGTACCGGATTCGGATGCAGGCTTAGTGGTCGTGGACGCTGATTTCACATTGTTTCCGGTTCGAGCATTATGCGCAGACACGCTGGCTTTGTGCTTCTGGAAATCCTCTTCCTGTGCCAGTGCGAAGCGCAGCAGTTCGTTGACGACGAAGTTGGTTTCGTTGTTCGACCACTCGGCCAATGCCTCGATGTCGTCGGCGATGGTCTGGTCGATGGAGGATTGCAGCTTGGTGCGCCGAATCCGGCTGACACCGTGTTCCAGTTTGAATTTGCTCATGGGTTCTCCTCAGTCGATGTGTTGGTGATCCAATGCGGATCGAAGAAAGATCAGTGACGGATGTTGAATTGATCTGGCCTGTATCCGACGCAGATGCGATTCGTATTTGTGCCAGATACTTGCCAGATGCCCTTTATGCCGGGGGTGGGAGCGACCAGCGCGGCGTGAGCCGACGCGGTAGGTGCGGCGCACCGGGGTCGCTCCCACCCCCGGCATACACCTCACCTTGACCCCGCTCATCTCAATAACTCGCTGTTTCTTCATGACTTATCTCCGATGGAAGGGGTATCGTTGTGGGTATGGTGGTGGGTATCGTCACCCTCGTATGCAGAATACTCAGACCGCGCTAGATCCAGCGGATATCGATACGGAAGAACCATGGTCGAGAAGGTCACGCGCATGGAACTTTGCAGAAATCGCTGTCGGATTTTCTCGGCGCTGGTGCTCCCGTTATTCCATGCGGCTTGCAGCGCGCGGTGTTCGAGCGAGTCATAGATGCGCTCACCCTCGCGCAGGACTTCGAGATCGCGAGCTCTCGTGACGCCGCCCTTCGTGTCGTATCGCTGGCTGGCATCGAGGTATTCGAGGAAATGCTCAACACCTATCGGGGTCAGCGCAGTGATCCCGTGCAGCCGATCCGCGGGCAGGAAGCGATGGAAGGCGGTTTTCGCTCGCGCAGAGTTGCTCTCTGAGTCGGCAACATAGAGCAGCTCGAATTCTCCGAGCGCCGCGAGGAGGGGCTTGTACTGCGCGAGATAGCGCTCGAAACGTGTAGCCGACGCCTGACCCTCATCAAAGAAAGTGAAGCGTGGGATGCCGGTGTCGGAGACCAGGATGGGGAACCCATCGGGAAAACACATCAGGCGCCCGGCGTAGCTTCGGGGCAGGAATTCGGAACGGACACCGCACTGCATGGTGAAGAAATCGACTTTGCCTGCTTCGTCCTCCAGTATGTTCGCACTCAGGTGTGCAAGGACGAAGTCCAGCACCATGAGCCGCAACTTGATATGTGCGTCCCCCTTGATGCGGCGGTTCTGTGAGTGTGGCCGATTGACGGCGGCATACAGCGTCTTCGACTTCAGGTGATAGATGTGCCAGCCGCGACCGCACTCAATCACTTGAATATGCTTATGGCGCTCTGCCTTTCGGAGAAGTCGGTCAAGGGCCGTACCGCGGTCCCGGCCGGCAAAGCTGTTGTACTGGCGCCGCAGGAAGTAACCGGAATGCACGGCGACCAGATAGAGGAACGAGGCTTCGCGCTCCAGATAGCCGATGGATTCGAGCGACGTGATGGGGTCATAGTCGAGCATCATAGGTCCAGGATGTTCTCCATGAGGTGGCTGTCGTTCTCGACCCTGGCAGTGAGTGAGGAACGGTCGGCAGGCGAAGCATAGTTATGGAAACCCGCCTGCGCTTTCGAGCGCAAGTGTCCGGCATGGTAGGCGGCGGTCAGCACTTCGATGTCCTCGTGACCGGTACGTGGACCCTGGGCCTGATCCACGCTTGCGCCCCGCTCCGCCTCGTGTGGCAGGTCGTAGTCGATTCGGGCGTCGGGAATCTGAATCTTGCCATCGACCAATGGCAACTCGAGCCGCTCCGCAACCTGCTGTTTGATCCCGGCCATGTCGCGCTTCGGATCGGCTTTGCGCTCGGCATAGATGGCTTTCTGGATGTCAGACTTGATCTCGAAATCGAGGCGCACGCGAAGCTTGCTCCCGCCGTTGTGCTTGATGCGTTCGGCTTCCTTCTGATATGCCCGGTAAATTTGCGAGTCGTGCTCGACCTCGCGCGGCTTGACCAGGCCAGAGTAAACTTTCTGATCTTTGGGTAGGTCGCCCTGCTTGATGAGCAGGCTGCGGCCATCTTTGGTGAGCGTGACGACCTCCACTCGCTTGATGGTTTTGCGTTGCCCATCCCGGCGCAGATTGATGTGCTGCGTCTCAATCAATCCTTTGTCGCAGAGATACTTCAGGTCGTTTTCGAGCGGACGGGCTTTGCCGCTGTAGAGCGTCTCGCGGAGGTCTGCCGTGCGGACGACGCGAAAGCGGCCTGCCTCACGCAGGAGTTGCTTTTCTTCCGGGCGCAGTTCCAGGCCGACGACATTGCCGGCGGAACGCGCCGGACGGCGTGGGTCTGCCGAGGCAACAGGGCGGCGACGCTCGCGCGGCATATCCTGCTCAGGCTCACGGCGTCTGCGCTCAGTCGGTTCGCGGTCCCGGCGCGGATCGACGGCGCGTTCGTCCTCGCGTGGCGGACGCAGATGATTGTGGATGGGATTGTCGGGCACCCGGCGCACAGGCGTGCGTGTATCGCCCGCGCCCGGTGCGACGCCGTCCCCCTCGCGGCGGCGCGGCACATCCTGGGGAATATCAAGGCTCATGCGGATTCTCCGTCATCGCCGCGCTCGCCAGGAGCAGGCGCAAAGTCAATCGAGGTCTGAGCCGAGGTGGATTTTGCAGCGGACTTTTTCGGGCGCTCAGTGGCGGGAGAAGCTGGAGCGGTCTCGACGGATACCTGTGCCGCCTTCGGCTTCTGGCCGACAACGCGGCGCACGTCGTAGTCGGCCACACGCGTGAAGCGGTTCATCTCTTTTTCCGCGGCCTCACGCATCGCCCGGACCTTGGCCACGAAGTCCGGCGTGCGATCGAGGTATTGGCCTTCACTCTGCATGGCTATCGCTCCTCCTCATCACCGAACTGCGCGAGGATTTCGTCAGAAAGTTCGCTCTGCCCCGTGTGTATCTCCTGGTCGAGGTGCCTGAGCTTGCGGCCCGTATCGCGCAGGAAGAACTTGCGCTCGATCCAGATGGCCAAGCCGAGGAGATTGGCGAAAAGCAGAGCGCAATAAAGCGCGATGCTCTGGAGATAGCTGTGCAGGATAAGGCTGCGCCAAGGGGTGAGAAAGTGCAGCGAGTGCATCAGCCAGAAGCCCAGCGCGAGAAAGATCAGCGTTGCAACGAAGACGGCATTGGCGATCATTGGTATCCTCTCTGCCGCGGCGTATGAGCGGCATCATCAGAGCAAAACGCGGAGAGGCGTAAGCCTCCCCGCGAAAGTATGACGTCCTATCCGTCATACTTCTCAATCACGCCAACCAGAGGAATCTCTAATCTCTGGATGTGCGTGGCGTGAACTTCGTAGACAGGCTCGGTAAAATGCAGCGAACCATAATGGTGAATCGTGAGCTGGCCATCAACCTCGATGTATTCGCCCTGCTTCATGCCACGCGTGAAGCCACAGAAGAACGGACCAGGGCAGACCACGCGATACCATGCAGTGCGCGAGATCCACTCGTTGGAAGGCCGCCACCACACGCCGGACTCCACGCATAGTGTGAGCACGGCAAAAGCGTCATCCGTGATGCCTTCCGAGGAAGGCACCTCGGCATCTTTGCCGAGGAACCCGCGCAACTTGACTGTGTTTTCAAAAAGAGTAGTCATGGTTGCACCTCCCAAGGGAGGACAACGCCGCTTACGCGGCGTCGTCCTCCGTAATCGGCTCGGCGTCGAGGTTCTCTCCACGCGAGCTCTCGGGCTGCGCCAGCTTGTGAACGATACTGGCGCGAATCTCCCAACTGCG
>Ga0302320_10014886_pt1 | contig 16039 bp, 9 predicted proteins | sample Bog_T0_3_FD_202130 | JGI IMG/M metagenome (GOLD analysis project Ga0302320, IMG submission 202130) | Peat permafrost microbial communities from Stordalen Mire near Abisko, Sweden - Bog_T0_3 | ecosystem: Environmental > Terrestrial > Soil > Wetlands > Peat | place: Sweden: Abisko, Stordalen Mire... | reverse complement strand
AAAAATCGTCGGACTCATAGTAGCCGCCTCCCCATTCGCGAACCATATTCATGTGCGCATCGCGAGCGGACTGAAGAATGCCGCGATGAATCTCCGGCGTCACGCGGTTGGGGAAGCTATCGAAAGGAATAACATCCGCGCCTTTGGCGAATACGGAAATTCCATTCACCACGAACTCGAAACTCTTCCCCCACTGGTCCGCAGCGCGACGCAGTTCGACGGAACGCAGTCCGGTCTTCGTTTCAGCATGAGCTGCAGCGTCACGCCCAATGCGGATCGAAGCAGAAAACCGGTAACGGCTCTGAGCGCCATACCCCACCGGATACCAAAGCTTCGGCGTAGCAATCCTGATAGGAAACGAAACATGATTCACGCCGGCATTGAGTTGTAGCGTCTGATTTCCATCGGCCGTCTGTGGTCCAGATAATTCATCGTGAGCCAAAGTAAGGGTAGCCGTTGTGGGCCGGCTGGCTTCGATCTCAACCTCTGCCGTAACGTTGGCTAGGTCGGTCGTGATGCTCTGTTGATGGATATGGAAATTCTCGATGCGCAGCGCATCCCAGGTTTCAAGACGCACCGGCTGCCATATCCCTTCGGTCATGAACCGCGGTCCCCAGTCCCATCCATAGTTATAAGGAGCCTTGCGCGTGTAAGGAGCGGTGGCGATGTTCTCTTCGTTCCCGTAATTGTGAGTTGAGATCGAAGGCAAAATGTAAGGCAGCGACTTGGAGTACGGAATCACCTTCTCGATCGCAGAATGGAAAACGATTCGCAGCGTATTCGGACCGGTCTTCAGCACGGTCTTCGCCGGGATTCGCCAGTGGCGAAACATGTTGTCCGCGTGCAGAACCGCCTGGTCGTTGAGGTAGACGTCCGCAAACGTATCCAGCCCATCGAACACCAGGTCGACGTGTTCGTGCGCGAGCGCGGCCGCATCCACTTGGAACGTAGTCTGATACTCCCAGTCGGCCAAGCCGATCCATTGCAGACGGAACTCATTGTCTCGATCGAAAGGATCGGGGATGAGGTTGTTATGAAGCAGATCGGTTTGAACCACGCCCGGAACCTGCGCAGGATGCCATTCCTTGACGTCGGATCTATCTGCGTTCGCTACGGCTCGAAACTGCCATCCCGAATCCAGGTTTCGCGAAGAAGGCTCGGCCGCCTCGAGCGGCAACACAACCAGTGAACCAAACAGCAGACACCCGAAAAGGTAAAACGCGGTAGCAACCATACTGCGAAGAAATCCAGACCGAATCTGCTTCATATCAGTGCTCCTAATTAAAAAGGTTGTCAGTGACCCTAATGCTGCGATTCTTGCTTCTCTGACGGTGGTGGCTGAGTCGGGGTGGTCTGCAAGCTCTGGAACTCCTGCATTTCATGCTTTGCCTCGGCCGTCTTTCCTTGTTTGCGATAAAGGCCCGCCAGTCCAAAATGCGCCTGCGCCGCCAGTGGAGTTTGCTTCTCGATCGAAAGAAGTTTGGTCCACGCTTTCTCGGCTGCCGCGGCGTCGCCTTCCAGGGACGCCGCTTTCCCGAGCGAATAAAGTGTCTCCGGCATTTCCGGCATCAAGCGGTCGGCGCGCAAAAGTTCCGCCCGCGCCTCATGCACCTTCCCTTGTTCCAACAACGCTTCTCCCAGACGGTAGGCCGCTTCGGCGTTCCCAGGCTGCAGCTTGGCTTGAATCCGAAACTCTTCTTCCGCCTTCGGCCATTGGAAAGCGCCAGCATACACCTCGCCCAGCGCAAGGTGAGCTTCGGGCAGACCCGGACGCAGTCGCAACGCTTCGGTGTACTCCTTTTCGGCATCCGGCATCCGCCGCAGCACGAAGTAGTTCTCCGCCATAGCCTGGTGCGCCCGGGCAGAGTCCGGATAAGCGGCCAGCAACGTGTCAACGGATTGCTTCGCGAGCAGACCGCTCGCACGGCCAAGGTAATAAAGGAGGTCTGGATCGTTGGGGTGCGCGGCTTGCGCTGCCTGCAGATTCGCGACCGCCTCCGCAAGTTGTCCCGTCTGGATTTCCGCAATCCCCAGAGCGGTTTTATCCGGTGAGCGCTGCAAATGCGGAATCGCTTCTTTCGCGTAGCCTTGAGAGAGCAGGGCATACCCCAGCAACTGGTGAGCCGGCAGTGAGTCCGCTTTCAGGTCCATCGCATGCTTGAGCGGCGCGATCGCGGGCCCGTAATCGCCGTTCTCCATGTAGGCCTGGCCGAGGCTGATGAAGCCATCTGCGAATGCCGGCTCGAGCTCGGTCACTTGCTTAAACTCCTTGATAGCAACGGTGAACTGGCGTTGTTTGTCCGCCTCAATTCCGGCTTGCATGTGCTCGGCGGCCTGCGGCGATGCGATCTGCCAGGCGAACCACAAGAGTAAGAGTCCGCGAATCACGGTTTCTCCGGTTCACGCACCTCTAAAAACTGATCGGCGTGAACATCATTTAACGTCTGGTGAATACCGGACGGCCAATTGATTTCTATCGTCGCCTTCTCCGCCGTGCCCAGCCCGAAATGAAGCCGCTTGTCGCTGGCGGAAAGATAACCGTTGGTTGAGGTTGCAAATCGTGTCTGCCCGTTCACTTGCACGCGCGCGCCGTATCCATCCCGATTGCTGCGCGTACCGCGAAGCGTAATCGTCAGCCAGTGCAGCTTGCCGCCGCGGTTGAGAAACACTTGAGGATGGCCTCCGAGATTGGTCACCACCGCGTCCTGCCAGCCGTCGTTATTCAGGTCGCCGAACGCCGCTCCCCGCGCCGCTACCGGCACTGTACTTCCGGAATCAACCCGCTCGAAACGCCCATTGTGATTCATGGCCAACAGCGGCAGTTCGAGATAGTGAAGCGAAGGGTCGATTCGCTCCACGTTGTCCAATACATGTCCTTGAGCGACGAACAAGTCTTTCCACCCGTCGTTGTCGAAATCCTCCAGGCCAAGGCTCCAGCCTGAACTTCCACTCGTGAGCGCACCGAGGCCGGTTTCGAGACTGCGATAGGTGAACGAACCTCCGCCATCGTTGTGGTAGACACCGTAAATCTCCCGCGGCAGCAGGGTCACCATCACATCCGGCCGCCCATCGTTGTCGTAATCCTGAAAAACCACGCCCATGCCCGACATCCGCCGCCCATCCTCGGAAAGCGCCGCACCGGATTCGAGCCCGACCTCTGTAAAAGTCCCATTGCCGTTGTTATGGTACAGATACTGCTGCATTCCATCGTTGGATACAAATATGTCAGTGAATCCGTCGCCATCGTAGTCCGCGAACCCTACTCCTAGAGCACGCCCCTTCTTCGCCGCGATGCCGGAGCGCTGGCTCACGTCCGTAAACGTTCCGTCCCCATTGTTGTGATACAGAATATTGGTCGTAGCCGGGTACTCCTCCGGCGGACAGTAAGTATGGTAGTTGCCGCCGCAATCTTTGTTGTGTTTGGTATCCCAATCCATATAGCGGGTCACAAAAAGATCCAGCTTGCCGTCGTTATCGTAATCGAAGAATCCGGCTGAAACCGACCACCCGCCGCCGGCCACTCCCGCTTTTGCTGTCACATCCGTGAACGTGCCGTCACCGTTATTGTGATAAAGAATGTTTTTCCCGTAGTTGGTGACGTAAAGATCCGGATAGCCGTCGTTGTCATAGTCTCCCACGGCCACACCCATGCCGTAGTTTCCATCGCCGGCATCAGCCAGGCCGGCCTGCTGCGTCACGTCCGTGAAGCTCCCATCTTTATTCTGGCGGTAAAGCCGGTTCCAGTAGCGCGGATCATGCCGGTCAAAGTTCTCCGGCGTTTGCATCGGGCTGCTGACATGGCCACCGTTTACCAGGAAGATGTCCAGTAAGCCATCGTTGTTGTAATCGAGGAGAGCCACACCGCCGGGCATGGTTTCAATCAGATACTTTTGAGGCGTGGGAGAATTCTCCAGCGTAAAGTCCAAACCTCGCGGTAGGTTTACGTCGAACACAGGCGCAGCCACGGTCGCAGCCCACAGCACGACGGTCAACCCACAGGACACGCGTAGGGGAAAGTTCAGCAACGTAGGGTTCCTTTAGTCAGCCAGCATATCGCGGGATCGCCGTACATTGCACACTCACTCCCTGAATACTGCTCACTCTGTGCTCACGGCGACCGGTGGAGCATTTCACCACAGAACCAATCTTGGCGTTTCTTGGCAGCTTCTATTGCTTCCGCCGGGTCGATTCCCGTTCCACGAGCGTCGGCGGGATCATTATCCTCCTGGGTCGCATGGATTGCTTCGAAGCGATGCGCTCAAGGAGTAGCTCGGCGGCGAGCAATCCCATCCGGCAGGTCCCCTGATCGACGGTGGTGAGCGGAACCGCCAACACATCGGAGTAATGAATGTTGCCGGCCCCAACCACCGAAATATCCTGAGGCAGCTTCAGCCCGGCCTCCAGGATCGCCTTTATTGCGCCGATCGCCACTGGATCGTTGTAGCAGAAAACTCCATCCGGCATCGGGCACACCTTCAGCAGTTGCCGCATACCGGTATACCCAGTATCATCCGCATGCCCGCCAGCTACGACGTAACGGGACTCAGTACGAAAGCCGCGCTTGGCTAAAGCTCGACGGTAACCTTCCAGGCGTTCTGTGGCGATTCCCACCTCCGGACCGCGCAGGTGCGCAACACAGCGGCAGCCTCGATCCATAAGATGTTCCGTCGCTAGCTCGCCGATGGCGTGATTATCCACCCCCACGAAGCAGGCTCGCGCCCCAGCGATGAGGCGGTCAATCAAGACATACGGTACTTTCCGCTCTTGAATCCGTTTAAACAAATCCAGCCGGCGCGGCGGCTGCGATGTAGCGATGATCAGCCCGTCCACCTGTCGAGCCAGCATGGACGTGGCCTCGCTCGCTTCCTGTTCGGGATCTTCCTCGAAACATGAAATCACCACGTGATAACCCTGCGGCCGCACCGTCTCCGCCACGGTCCGCGCCACCTCCGCGAAGAAAGAATGGGTAAATTCCGGAAGGAGTAAACCGATGGTGTAGGTGCGCCGCGTTACCAGGCTGCGCGCCACCCAGTTCATCTGATAATTGAGTTGTTTTGCCCGGCGCAGCACCCGATTGCGAGTAGCTTCACTGATACGCCCTTGATTCCGCAGGACCTTGGATACGGTTACTACCGAGACCTTCAGATCCCTCGCGATGTCCATCATGGTTGCGGACATGACGGGCCAGCATACCACCGTTCCAGGGTTAACGTTAACTCATAAGCTAAAAGTACTATTTTCTTCTTGACAACGGTCATCCCCCTGTTCAAAGATTCACCCGTTCTAACATTTATAGAATTCCTGCATCAGAAAGAGTCACCTATGCCAAGTCGCATGTGGGCGCTGCTTCTCTCCATCTGCTTGTTTTTTTCCGCTTCCCTTTCTCTTTTTGGTCAAAGCACATACGGTTCGATAGCCGGATCGGTCTCCGATACTTCGGGCGCCATCGTTACCGACGCTAAAGTGACCCTGACGAACCTGGGCACTTCGGAAAAGCGCACGCAATCCAGCGGCAGCGACGGTCTGTTCACCTTCGTGAACCTGTTCCCTGGCCAGTATCGGATTGACGTGGAAAAGCAAGGATTCAAGCACTTTGTCCGCGGAGATATCACGGTTCAAGTGCAGCAGGATACTCACATTGTCGCCCAGCTCCAGGTCGGCGAGGTCAGCCAGGTTGTCGAAGTGACGGGGGAAACTCCGTTACTCCAAGCTGAGAGCTCCTCCCTTGGCCAGGTTGTAGAAGAGCGCAAGGCTGACGAGTTGCCTTTGAACGGCCGCAATATCTTTAACTTGATCACGGTTTCTCCCGCAGCCGTCGCCCAAGGCGGATCCGGTGGTTCGCCAGTGGGCCAGAACCCGTTCAGCTGGGGCAACTACCAGGTCGGCGGCTCGTTCGCCAATCAGGGCGCAGAGTATCTGGATGGTCAACCCCTCAACATCGGCTACATCAATCTGCCCATCATCATCCCAACCCAGGACTCAGTCGGCGAATTCAAAGTCCAGTACAGCAACCTGGGTGCCGAGTGGGGCAAGTTCTCCGGCGGCGTCACCAACCTCAGCACCAAAGCCGGCACCAACAATTGGCACGGATCTGCCTATGAGTACTTTCGCAACAAGGTGCTGAACGCCAATGAATACTTCCACAAAGCGCAGGAATTGGCGAGCGACGAATCAAACACGGCTATTCCCTGGACCCAGAACCAGTTCGGGTTCCAGTTGGGCGGCCCGGTCATTAAGGATAAGACATTCTTTTACGTCAGCTGGGAGCAATACCGGCAGCGCACCGGCTCTCCATTTACCACTACCGTTCCTGCCGCCAACGAGCGCCAGGGAAATTTCGCCGCACTCTGCGTCTCGGGATTCGACACAAACGGCATTTGTCTAGATAGAGACACTGCAGGAAACGTCACCGATCAGCTCTACGACCCATACAGCGTAGTGACCAGTCCTGCGAATCCTAATACTTACCTGCAGCGATCGCCTTATCCAAACAACGTGATTCCCACCACGGAAAACAGCATGGCTACCACCAAGATGTGGGATACCTACTTCCCGGCGGCCAACGCTTCTGGCACGGTAAACAATTTTGTGAGTTCGGCGCCAGGTGGCGGCAATACGAACGAATTCGTGGCGCGCGGCGATGAGAACATCTCCAGCACCACACGGTTGTTTGGAAGATTTGCCTACTTCGGACTGACGGACCTGCCAGTAAACCCGTTCGGAACCGGCCTCTGTCTCGACCGCTGCGCCGAGAAATATCACAGCAAGCTGCTCGTTTTCGATGTGAACCACACGTTCACGCCTACGACTATCTTCGATGTGAACTTCGGCGTCACCCGGTTCGTCTATGGACGGCAGCCGATTCTGTCCGGTTTCGATCTGACCTCGCTGGGCTGGCCGTCAACTTACAACACTCCACCGAGCTCGATGCGCACTCCACCTACCCCGGCCTTCCCCTTCCCCAACGATGTGGGCAAGTCGCAAGGCAACAGCGCCATCGGCGATCACAATACGCAATACAACCTCACAGCCGCTTTTACCCTGATTCGCGGGAAGCACACCATCCAGACCGGCTTCCAGTTCGAGTTTGGTCTGGATAACTATTTCCAAACCAACATCGCCAGCGGTGCATTCGGTTTTCCCGGACAGTGGACCACCGAATACCCACTGGCAGCAGCCTCGGCACCCACGACAACTACGGCCGAACAGGCTGTCGCGGCCGACCCACTCTTGGCCGCCAATCCCAATTACGCCTTCGCCGACTTCCTCCTCGGCTTGTCACAAAATGAAGGCAACTTCGTCAACCAGACTGAGGGCGTGGCCCAGGTGCCTGCCCAGACCAAAGGCTTGCAAGTTTACCGCGCCCTATACGTGGATGACACTTGGCACGCCACCCCCAAGTTGACCGTTAACCTGGGTCTCCGCTATGAGCTACAGGGCACGTGGTCGGACGCCTACAATCGCCTTTCCTACTGGGATCCCTCGGCAACCAATGCCACGGTTACGGGCTGCAGTGGAGTGGTTGGGAGTCCTTGCCAAGGCGATGCATTCCTGGTTGGAACCGGACGCAACACTAGCAGCAACAACATCCCGATGGATAAAAAGGCCTTTTCTCCCAGGATCGGCTTCGCTTACAGCCTGGATCAGAAAACCGTCATCCGCGGCGGCTACGGCGTCTTCTACATTCCGAACTACGTCTCGTTCGGACTCAACCCCGACAACGACTTTATCAACCTCGCGAGCACGCCACTCCATGCTACGAATGACTCATTCGTAACTCCCGCCGGTATGTTGGATGGAGACGATTGCTCCTATGGAGCGACCGGATCGGTGTTTACCTCGAGAGGACCGAACGCATTCGGCTGCACTCAATCGGGTCCCTTCGGGAATTCCGGCATTCTCCCCCCCCCCGGACGCAACTTCGCACCCCTGGTGGGCACCCTGGCTCCATATGCTGCCAACGTATCAAGCTTTGCAGCCTTTAACGGCAACCCAACCTTGGCTCCCTACTACGGTGCCAGTGGACACGGCAACCCGCAGTGGGGCTACGTCCAGCAATGGAACCTCGACATCCAGCGCCAGCTCCCCGCCGGCTTCTTCGCCGATGTGGCCTACGCTGGCTCTCACGGTGTGCATCTGGAGCAGTACAACACCAACGTAGATCAGCTCTCTGACACCCTCTGGTCCCAGGGTGCTGCGCTCACCGCGCAAGTTGCCGATCCCATGCTAAACGCGAATCCTAATCCGTCCTTGGGGAACCCTTCTACCGGTACAATCAACGCTGGCCAGTTGGAACGCCCCTACCCGCAATACAACGGGCTGTCCTTGGGCGGCTTCGGTTGCTGCGAGAGCGGCTACAACTCTCTGCAAGCTACCGTGACGCGCCGCTTCCAGGGTGGTGGCACGCTCCTGGTGGCTTACACCAACTCCAAGCTGATGAGCAACACCGATACTCTGACCAGTTGGCTCGAAGGGGCAACCGGCGGTGTTGGACAAGTGCAGGACTGGAACAACCTGAAGGGAGAAAACTCGCTCTCCTCGCAAGACGTTTCGCAGCGCCTTGTGATCAGTTACGTTCTCGACCTTCCCTTCGGCCATGGAAAGGCGTTCGCAAATAGCCTGAGCGGAATTGCCAACGGCGTGGTCTCCGGTTGGGGCGTTGACGGCATCACTACCTTCCAACGTGGTTTCCCGCTGAAGATCAGCTACTCCGCGTCCACTCCGCTGGAAGCGGCCAACCTTGGAGTCGCAAATATCCGGCCTGACGTGGTTCCCGGGTGCAACAAGAAATCCGGCGGCGGCAGCCTTACGGAGTGGTTTAACACGAGCTGCTTCGATAACCCGCCAGATTACGGTCCGGGTACGGAATCGCGCGTTGATGCCACACTGCGCGGACCTGGAATCAATAACTTCGACTTCGCCATATTCAAGAAGACCACCATCCACGAGAAGGTTGGCGTCGAGTTCCGGACCGAGTTCTTCAACCTATTCAACCATCCGTACTTCTCCATGCCGGCCACTGGGTTTGGCGGCGTCGGAGTAAGCAACGGATTCGGAGTGATCAACTCAACCGTGCAAGGCGGCGTGGCCTCGCCAAACCGGCTGGTTCAGTTTGCTTTGAAATTTGTTTTCTAAAGACCTCTCCGGGTCAGGAACTTTTTCCTGGCCCGGAGACAATTCCTTTACAGACTCTGCGTGCTGGCCAGCGATGGCCAGCATTTTTTTGTTAAGTCAATGTCTCAGCGTGTCATATCCTTAATCTTCTATGCGAACCCTCCAAACCATCGACTATTCCGAAGCCAGGCGAGCCGTCGATCTCATCGTGGAAAGAGCTTTGCAGATGCAGAAAGCCGCATCCGTCGCCGTCGCCGATTCCCACGGTGACCTCATCTGTTTCGCTCGCATGGACGGCGCTCCGGTCTCTTCCATCCTCATCGCTATGAACAAGGCCTGGACCGCCGCACGCGAGCGCAAGCCAACCAAAGAGATCGGAGAAAAGATCAGACACCCGGAAAAAGGCCACGACATTGCCTACTACGGCGACCCGAAATATGTCGGCTGGGGTGGCGGCGTTCCGGTCTGGAAGAACGGCGAAGTCGTTGGCGCCGTTGCAGTCAGCGGCCTGTCATCGAATGAAGACGCCGTGCTGGCTACTCTGGGTGTAGAGCTGATCGGCGCGTCCTAGCGGAGTCGATTCCTCCGGCGCTCCCGCACCCGGACACCCGACGCCCGTGTTCGGGTTTCGTAACACAATTAACTTTTTTACCGCCGCCAACAGCAATTGGTGAAAAACTCATTGCTAACTGAGGGGGATGAGTGGATCCGAAGAACTGCCCGCGCTGCGGCGGTACCGGATACATTGCCCAGCCTGTGGACATCAGCGGTAAGTCCGAGGGCATTGCATTTATCCGGTTGAAGTGTCCGGCCTGCGCCGGCAGCGGCCGGAAAAGCTCGATCCCACCTTCGACCGCGGGCTGACCGCACGGCCTGTGGTGCTTGCGAAAACGTACGCGCCCGGGGCGTCATGTTTCCCGCCCTGAAGTGACGGTCCGGGCCGGACGTTTCACGACCGTTCGGCTGAAGCGCAGCAACACCTTCTTTGAACCTCCCGAAAGTCACGGCTGTCTCTCATGCAATGCCGGCGGTCTTCGTACGCACTCGGCGCCGGGGGGAAGAGGCTGTTTCGATCCGGTTGCGTCCCGCCGCTTTGGCGCGGTAGAGCGCCTTGTCGGCCGCTTGCACGATCTCTTCCGCAGAGCAATCCTGCCTTGAAGTGGCAACCCCAATGCTGGCCGTGACCGAAATCTCCGTGGTCGAGGTGGAACTCAAAAGCTGGCGAATGGCCTTGCGGTCCGGGCTGCGCCCAGGGCCGCGTGAACTGCGGCGATCCGGACCGCGCGCGTCCTGTCGGCGATCTTTGCCGCGAAGACGAAGCGTGCTGGCTTCAATGCCGGAGCGCAGCTTCTCCAGATGTTCCACCACATCGCTGGTGGTCTTGCCGGGAAATAAAATCGCAAATTCCTCTCCACCACAGCGGTAGGCCTGCCCTCCGCCCGACACTCGGGAAAGCCGGGAAGCGACCAGACGCAATACCTGATCCCCGGTGTCATGACCGTAGGTGTCGTTGCATCGTTTGAAGTGATCGATGTCCACCATTGCGATGGAGTAAGGCGGTACGACGCGAAGCAACGCATCGTGGAAGGCGCGGCGCGAAGGCAGTGTCGTCAGTTCATCGTGATAGGCGAGCAGGTAGGATGTCTCGACGATCGAGACCGCCAGCAGGAACGCTGCGGTCGCGAAGTAAGCGGAGGCTATGCGGCCCACACCTCCAAAGCGCAGCGCCAGAAAGCCAGCCGCCAACGCCCAGAGCAGGCCGTTCTCCACAGGCTTGTGAAACAGCAGAAATCGTATGAGCAACACTACAGCAGCGGCTGAGAATGCCAGCAGTGTGGCGAAAGGCAATGGCGCTGCCACCTGAGGATGGCGCAGTGCGTGTTGCGCGGCGAATGGCTCAGGCCGGGAGAGCACGGCCACAAAAACGGATTGCACGAATAACAACAATCCCGCAGGCGCTACGCTGGAAAAGGTAAATCCCTTCTCTTGCTCAAATGAGAGCAGAACAAAGTTGAGAGGCAAGAGCAGGCCAACTGCGGCGAGAGCGGTGCTTCCCGGACCGCTGGCGGGAACGTGACCTCCGGTGAAATATGAAATTGCCCGCTGGGCGAGGAACAGAACCACCAGGGCAAAGAAAATGCGGCTGGAATGAAATCGCCACGCCATCAGAAGGCCGGCAATCAACGCACCGCAAAAAGCAAAGGTGATGAGCGCAGTGCTGAGCGTGATTGCGCCTGTGTGCAGCAGCGCCGCAACCGCCAGCAGACAAATGCCGGGCGTGAGCAGGGACTTCATCGACGTTGGGAAGCGAGGTTCAGTTGAGTATGTTCCCCTGACGGTGGAGTTCTCCTAAGATTTTCTTCGTGTTGTGATTATCGCTGGGGGCGAGTAGCGAGCGTGATTGACGGATCGGGTTCGCGGTCAGGATGTGCCGGAATCGGGCTCCGGACCGGACAACCGCACACTCTGACCCGAGCGGAAGGGGTGGGTCTTGATCGTCTGGAACTCACAGCAATCATGATCTCTGCCTTCCGATTTCGCTGCAGGGAAGATGGTCGCGGTGTCTACTATGGTGTATGCCCCAGACAGGGAAGGTTTTCCGCGTGCTCACTTGGGTGATTGCTGGGCTGAGCGCGATTGTATTGATTCCAGCCGCGGCCATTCGGGTCGATCAGTATTTGCTGCGAAGAGACGCCGAGCGCTTGCTCGCCGATCTAAAGTCACTGGAGCTGCGTAAGAGCACATACCACGATGCGCGGAAGGTGATCGATCGCTGGAAGATTATTCACCAAGAGGGCCCCTGCGAGCCGAACCGGTGCGAGGTTGAGATAGGTGTTGGGAGTTTCTTTGACCATCACCAGGAATTCTTTATCCATCACCAAAAGCTCACGCAGGTTTGGCGAATTCTAGGCGGAAGGGCAGCGGAGATTGATGGATACATCCGAGTGCGAAGGGACGTCGTGTGGGGTAAGGGGATCCGGGCCATTGTTCTTAGCTATTCGACACGCTATCAGGATGACATCAATCTCGGCGGGCGAATGGGAACGGGATCTCCAGGCTTCATTTCACCCTTACACCCAGAGTACGATGTGGGCATTGGCCGCCATACGACCGGTGCATTTAGCGCTGGAGCCTATGCGGATTTTACCCCATATGCGGACCCTGCCGACGTAAGACGGCTGATGGATATCGATTTCTCGTGCTTGACAAGGTGGCACTCCTGCCAGACCGGCGCCGATATCGCACCGGCGGCATGGAAAGAGGCCACAGCAGAAAGCGAAAAGAGGGCGGCACGGAACTCCGCCGAACTGATCTGCAACCCGGGTATCATTCGAGTCCTGGCGCGCGAATCGAGGCGTGCCGTGATTGGAGAAGTCAGCAGGATCGAGTTATATCCTGAATCGTTTGGCGATTCGAGCTTTGCCAATGTGAAGATACTTCTGAAGGATGATCTGAAGCACAATAATTTCAGCTTTCTCGCGGCGCTTAAGGACTATTCTTTCAACGAACCGGTGCCTGTAAAAGAGAAGATTGGAGAACGATACATATTGTTCTACAGGTACCCGGATGGACCTTACCTGGATGAAGATCGCGCGTGCGCTCTACTTCCAGCTACAGAGGAGAATCTAGAAGATGTGGGGCGCGGCGTCGCCGAAGATTGGGTAGATCACAAAGATCAGTTCTAGTCTGTCTTTTCCAGGCTTGGGAAACTTAGCAGTGCTCTGGGGACTTACCGCTGATCACTGGCCACTATTACTCGATGTGAATGTCGCCCGATCCCCGCTCTAGGCGTAGAGAAACGGCCGCTCTCCGCGGCTCTTCCAGAAGTAGGCCAGGATGATCACGCTTGCCACCGCCGCGTATGCACACCACAGCGAGGTAAACGCGTAACGCTTGACCTCCATCACCACCAAAAGAATCACCAGATTGGCCGCGCCAAACAATACCATCGGCCTCTCCTTCGAGAAAAACAGCGATCCACAGGTCGCGATTACATAAACGAACGCAACCGCCGTATTATTGGTCGCCTGATTGATGTACACAATGCTGTTTCCCCTGACGTAGATCTGGGTCGGGAATGCCGTCAACGCCCACAATATGTAAAGCGTGGTTGCCCCGCCCAGCACCAAGAACGGAAGCATGCGCCGGCGGCTCCTAGCGGTGGGCTCGAACAACAGCACGCTAAGCGGTAGCAGGAACGGCAGCAATCCCTGCGCATATAGCATGAACGCCGCGCCCATGTTGTGGGCAACAGTCGGCGAGAGTATTCCATCCAATCCCAGCCACACGAATCCCTCGATGAACTGATGAATGGCGAATAGCAAAGGCAGTGCCGCGAAAAGCAGTTCCCGCCGGTGCTTCACCTTGGTGCATGTGACCACGCCCACGGCTCCCAGCACCCCGCTGCCCACAAAGTTCGCTGTGGCTGAAAAACACATCGCTGATTTTCTCCTGGCGCGGATTACGCCCGCGCTCATGCCGGAAGATTATAGGGCCCCCAGCGCACTTTTCAAATGCTACCCGGAGGGTGGCGTTGAATCTCGCTGGGCCCTGTGATACGTTCTGAGTTCCAGAATCACAATTAGATAGGCAATGGTCCCTCGACAGCCTGAACTTATCTGACCGCCCGAAAGATCATTGCTATGGGCCCTCGAACTCCCGTTCGATTCGCGTTTTGATTGCCTGCTACGGAGGACACGTGAAACCCTCTCATGTATGCCTGCTCATCTGCACCTTCGTTTTCTCCGTCACTGGAAACTGCCTGCCCCAAACCATGGTGCCGTGGCTCACTCGGTCCGCGGATAACGCAAGAAGCGGGTGGAATCCTCACGAAACGCAACTGACGCAGGCGTCGGTTGCGTCCAAGGGAATAATCCGCGCGACCATTATTCCGGTGATCGGCGATGCCCGTGGCGTCGAAGCGCAGCCACTTATCTTGCCGAATGTGAAGACCAAGCGCGGAACCCGCGACGTGATGGTGCTTCCCTCGATGGCTGACATCGTGCGTGGAGTTGACGCCCACGATGGCTCCGGCATCTGGCAGTTCACGCTCGGGACGCCGATCACGGGATCACAAAACATCGACAGCCATCAAATCAACCAATTCTGGGGATGCCTCTCCACCGGTGTGATCGACCCAGACACGCAGCGCCTCTATCAGGTCTGCTGGGTTTCGCCGGACAAAACCGGCAACCCGCAAACCGCACGTTATTTTATGTTTGTTCTGAAAGTGGCGGATGGAAGTCAGGTAGTCCCACCGGTGCTGATCCAGGGAAAAAGTGGAACCCAGGACTTTAACGCGGCGATGCGCAAACAGCGATCCTCCTTAGTGGAGACGAACATCAACGGTGTGAAAACCGTGTTTGGATGTTCGGGGACAACCTACGAAACTGGCGCCGGTGCCTCTGGCTACTGCTTCGCCTTCGATGTCGCAAGCAACACGGTGAGCGCGATGCTGGCGTTGACCGCGGGGGAGGGCGCTGGCGTATGGATGGCGGGGCAAGGCGCCGCTGCAGACTCACAAGGCTACCTCTACGTCACCACCGGAAATGGCGACTTCGATGGCGTGAGTCAGTGGGGTGAGTCGTTTCTCAAACTGAAGTACACGCCTGCTTCGGAAGGAACTCCTGCGCTGCAGGTGATCGACCACTGGACGCCATGGACGGACTTGGCCAGAACCGGGCAGACGGCCGCGGCGGCTGCCATGAAGCTGGCCGGAGTGAGCGCTCCCTCCGAAGCCATCAAGCCAGTTGGCAGCCGCATGAACATGTCGCTGAAGGATGCAAAACTGGTGCCCATGGTCAACGATCAAGGCACGCCGGTTCTCCTCGTCTACCCGCAGATGGCCACCGGAAATTGGTCGGACGAAGATTGGGGATCGGCTGGTCCCGCCTGCATTTTCTCGATTGGAATCTGTATTGCCACCGGGAAAGACGGAATCGCTTTTCCGATCAAAACCGCGAGCCTCGGCGGAACGACCCTTACAGACCTCTCTAACCCTAAGGCAAACTGCGCAAAACTCGCAGCCCCTCCCGTCTGGCTCACCATGAGTCCCGGACCGGTTGATCCCTGTCCAGCCGATCCTCGCACCTTGAACTTCTTTCCCTGGGGCGACACGGCACATCTCCACATGACTCCGGTGCAGTTCTTCGATCCGGTGCTGCAATCGTGGACGATTTTCGCCTGGGGTGAGAATTCGCAACTGCACAAATGGTCCATCAGCTCGACGGGAATATTGACCTATCTTGCGGAAAGTAACGAATACGCCAGCGCCGACGTGCGGGGCAATCCTCCCGGAGGAATGCCAGGTGGGTTCTGTTCCGGATCGAGCAACGGAGCGGATCCTAATTCGGCGATTCTCGTCTGTACCATTCCATACGGCGACGCAAATGCGCAGGTGGTGAACGGTCGTTTGTTGGTCTACGACGCCGTACACCTCGCGGCGGATGGATCACTGAAGGTTCTATGGGATTCGCAACGCTGGGGTGTCCAGTTTCTGTTCAACAAGTTTGATCCTCCCGTGATCGACGGAGGCCAGATCTACGTGCCCAATTACAACGGTGGCGTCGATCTCTACCGTCTGGTGCAGTAGGAGCTTCAAGGCTTGGCGTGCGTGTAGTGCAGAGGCTCCAAGCTTCCTCCCGTTTTGAACCCGCACCCCGTTTCTGCAAACACTCCCTTTCGTGCGGACGGGTTTCCGTCTCAACTGAGCTTTCTCTAACTAGAATCGGGTTGTGATTAAGGCCCACTTATGAGGATCCTGATTGCGGAAGACGATACGGCTCTGGCCGGGTTTGTGCGCCAGGGGCTGCAAGGGGAGCACTACGCGGTCGACGTGGTCGAGGACGGCGAACAGGCGCGTGCCATGGGAAGCGAGTTCGACTACGATCTGGTTATCCTCGATCTGAATCTGCCGAAGCTGGAT
>Ga0302320_10014885_pt1 | contig 16040 bp, 14 predicted proteins | sample Bog_T0_3_FD_202130 | JGI IMG/M metagenome (GOLD analysis project Ga0302320, IMG submission 202130) | Peat permafrost microbial communities from Stordalen Mire near Abisko, Sweden - Bog_T0_3 | ecosystem: Environmental > Terrestrial > Soil > Wetlands > Peat | place: Sweden: Abisko, Stordalen Mire... | reverse complement strand
CAAAATACCCGGGGCCGATCAACCTTCGTCCTGGGGGCAGCCTTACTCAAATTCATTGTCATCTGAGCTACCTCTTGGCCAAGTCAAGCGACTGCGATGATTCCAAAAGAACTATCGCCTTGAGGAACGCAAATAATCTGTACTACTTTGGTCAGGTTCGAAAATCATCAGGAAGGCTCACTGAGGCCATCGCACATATCGGCTCAATCTCAAATCTGCCCGTGCGCTCCGGAGGGAATCGCTTTATGAGAAGATCACAAGAAATGCCCTCAATCTATTCCTTTATAGAGGTCAATTATCTTGCAAATATCCTATATATGGGTATAATTATCTCGTGACCAGAGCTACTCGCGCTTACCCGGCCATCTCCGAAAGCACGACTGATCAGCTCCAAAAGCTGGGACGTGACATTGCCGTCGCTCGCAAAAGGCGGCACATGTCCATGAGCGAGATGGCAGAACGCATGATGGTCAACCTGAAAACTGTGCAACGAATGGAAAAGGGGGATCCAGCCGTGGGGATCGGGATTGTTGCCACCGCGCTCTGGGTTCTGGGCCTTCAACGGCGGCTAGGCGATCTGGTCGCGCCCGAGAGCGATAGCGTGGCTCTTCAAGAAGACATCAAGAACCTGCCGCGCGATTTTCGGAGATCAAAAAAGCCGACAGACAAATTCGATTTTTGAGTGAGCGATGCCAACAGCCTACGTTTACGTGTATCTGGAAGAAGGACCGATCCCTGCTGGAATACTGGAAACAAGCGGCACGGGCCGCGAGGCGGGAGCTCGCTTTCGCTATGGCCGGCGCTATCTTCAGCGCGAAGACCGGCTGGCGATTGATCCCGTTCAGTTGCCCCTGACCGCTCCTGACGCGGACCGGGAGTACATCACCGAAGATGGCTTTGCTCTCTTCAATGGTATTCGGGACGCAGCCCCTGATGGCTGGGGCCGTCATCTCATGGAACGCGCCGCCGGCGCACGGGCCCTTTCTGAATTCGACTATCTTGTTGCAACGGGAGATTCTCGTGTTGGAGCGCTGGCATTCGGCACAGACCTGTCCGGGCCGCGTCGCATCTTCCCATGGAAAGAGGAAGAGGTGGACGGCGAAACCCTAGATTTGGCAGGGATGATTGAATCTGTCCGTGAGCTCGATACCGCTGAAGGTTTGCCATCGGGAACCAGCGCGGAAATGATCGCTTCCACGGCTTCGGCGAAACCTGTTTCAAGGCAGCCAAGTGTATCGTTTGCAGCAACGGGAATGATCGAGATGTGGGCACATTCCGGGTGCTTCTTGCGGAACATCTTGACCGTCCGCGGAACATCAGCCCCCTGCATCTCGGAAAGACCTGTCGTAATCAGGCCGATCACCTCTGGATTGTTCTTCTTCGCAATCGTAGCCAAAGCCTCTACCACATTGTCGTCCGCGCCCAGCACGGTCGTTGTCTGTTCCATTGCGGTTGTCTGCAAGGCGATGGGCTCGTTGAAATGCCGCATAAAGAACAGCTTGTTGAATGAAGTGCAGCCACGCGCGCCATGCTCAAGCGGCATGGCGGACGCGAGTCCGAGAAAGGCCAGAGAGGCCCCGATCGGCTGGCTTGCCTTCAGCGGGTTGACCGCGAGCGCTTTGGTGGGTTGGATCACGTTTGCCATAGTGGCCTCACACCGCTTTCCGCAAAGGCTCGGCAGCGTAAGCCCAGTCCGGCTTGTTGCGAACCTGGCTCCAGAGCGGCGAGTTGACGGTGAATTCGAGGTTACGGGCCAGTTCGATCAACCCGTCGTAGCCTGCGTAGCCGATACGGCGCACATGGTCGACATCCAAAAAGGGAATGCGCGACTTCAGCGTCGGGTAGATATAGCGGTCCCCGGCAATCAAAATATCCGCCTTGCAATCATGAAAGGCATTCAGAATTCCGATCTGGTCGTTATCGGAGATCAGACGCGCATCAGGCCCCATCAATTCGCGGATGCGGGCCTTGTCTTCTTCGGTTGACTTTTCCGTTCCCGTGGCCACAACGATAATGCCGAGATCCTGCATTGCGGAAACAATCGACCAGCTCTTGTAACCACCGGTAAAGACAAGCACACGCTTGCCCGCCAGTTTTTTGCGCAACGGAGCCAGGGCCTGATCGACGCGTGCTTCTTCGCGGGCGATAAGCCGTTCCGTCCGCTCGCTCAGACTCGGATCGCCGATCAGGCGCGCAAAGGCTCGAAAGGCTTCGGAGGTGTCGCGGCGACCGTAGAAACTTCCCTCAAAATACGGGATGCTGTAATCTTGTTCGAGTTTTCGCGCCACATGGATCATTGCTTTGGAACAGACCACCATGTTGGCTTCGGCGCGGTGCATGGTCTGCACCTCAAAGTAGCGGCTGTCTCCAGAGAAACTGCACAGGATGCGGTAGCCAAGTTCGTCAAAGAGCGGGGCAAGGTTCCAGAACTCGCCGCCGACGTTCCACTCACCAATGAGGTTGATGTCGTGAATGGTGATGCCATTCTGAACACGTTCAATTGTCGCGGGTTCGCGCCGGCCGATCACGTATTTGTAGACGGCGTCGCCGGCGATGCGGTTGCCCAGGTTCTTGTTGCCATAGAATCCGGCACAGTCCACCGGCACGACATCGATGGCGAGCTTCCTCGATGCATATTTGGCGACAGCTTCGATGTCATTGCCCTGCAGCGCTGGGACACAGGTGTTATAGATAAACACGGCCGCCGGATGGTGTGCTTCCACGGTTTGCCGGATAGCTTGATAAAGCCGGTTCTCCCCACGCCCCATGATCACATCGATCTCGGACAGGTCAGTAGTAAGTCCCAGCCGATACAGGTCGGATTGCGACGAGCGTGTGCCGCGGTTGTCCCACGACGAACCAGCGCAGCCGATCGGGCCATGAACGATGTGCGCAACGTCAGAGATCGGAATCAGGGCATTGCGTGCCCCGTCAAAGCAGCATCCGCCCTGGGTTGCGCCGGGCTGTGGCTTGGCGCAGCCAGACTTGGATTTGTTATTGTGCGCACAAGCGGGCTCATTCATCAGCGCGGCAATCTGCTTCGGTTGCATGAGACACCTCCTGCTCCGTTCTCTGAAAAACAAACTACAGCGTCACAAGATCGGCTGGCCGCTCAAAGTCCCGTTCTGCCGCGCGCCGCGCCAACAGACGTGCGCGGTCCACTTCTTCTTGTGTCAAAATGCCATTGCGAACATGGTCGAAAACCGGAGTAAATAGGCCATCGAGCCGGTTAAACAACGGAGATCTGCTTTTCAAGATGTTTTTGTGAAAGCGAATGCACTTCCTGCACATGGGAGAGCGCGACTTGTAACTGTCTATGCGCACGGACTTGGCAAAAGCAAACAACCGGACCCCAGTGCCGAGAACTGTGCAAAATGCACGGAACCACCAGACGCGCTTGAAGCACAATTCTTCAAGGTGAATTGTGCAGATTTTGCAAGAGGCATCAGAATTGCATTTAGGGGCGGTCATTGTTCTCTCTCCGAATGGAATTCCGTCTGCAGCAAGGTTCGCAATCACGGAGACCTTGCCGGTGTCGAAACGAAATCCTGTCTCTCAATACAACTCAGTCAGTGTGGTGAGATCAGCGGGGCGTACAAATTGCTTTTCTGCCGCGCGGCGCGCAAGCAAGCGCGCACGCTCCAATTCCTCCGGTGTCAAGAGGCTGTCTCGGAGGCGATTGAAGATCGGGTTCAGGACGCTGTCGAGTTTGTTGAACAGCGTCGAACGGCACTTCAATACGTTCTTACGGAACCGAATGCAGCTTTTACACATGGGTGAGCGTGATTTGTAGACGTCTGGATTGACTTGCAAGGCAATGGAGAAGATCCTGACCCCGGTGGCAAATCCTTCGCGAATAACGCGAAACCACCACGCTCGCGCGTAGCAGAGTTCCTCAAGTTGGATTGTGCAAAGCTTGCAGGAGGCATCGGTTCTGGATTCTGGCAAGGCCATGGGCATTCTCCTACGGAACAATCGGTATACATATAGAGAAGCAACTGTCGGGCCAATGTGCGCCAGTTGTGCAAAGAATCTCAGCACCTGATTCTCTGTTCTGTCGGACGAGGTTAAGTCCGGGAAAATCAAATCATTATGAAGCGGACCACCGGCTTTGCCTCACGGCGTGCGTCATGTTGCCGGTCGATCCTTTCGTACACCACGGGGGATCGCAAGGAAAAAAGTACGTTTTAGTACGTTTTATAATGTGACGCGTATACGGTACAGTGACTTTATCAAGTGATATTTTTATGAAAGCAGTGTATATTACTGTGATTAAGGAGTCGGATATCGGCGATCATTCCGGCGCGGCAGCACTCGCATTCTTTTGGCCTTTTCATTCTTCATCTGTTGATAACGAATGGAGTCACCTATGATGACGCACGAAGACCGTGTCGATGCATGTGATGTACAACTCGAGGAGTTCACACATTGCTTCACGGGCGAGTGTCGGGTGAGCGTATTGCCTCTCCTTTTTCAGATCAGTCAGGTCATGACGGAAAGCGAAGATCTTTCTGCGTCATTGGCATTGATCCTGAAGGTCATGCAACGGAGGCTGAAGGCGCTTCGCGGCATGGTGACGTTCTATGATCGCTCTTCAGAGACCATCTATATTCATGATTGCTTTGGGCTCACCGATGAAGAGAAATCGCGCGGCATCTACTCGCCGGGGGAGGGCATCACGGGCAAGGTTGTAGAAACCGCAACCGCGATCGTCGTTCCGCGCCTTGAGAGTGAGCCAACGTTTCTCGATCGTACGGGCGCGCACAGAGATGATTCCGCCAGACGCGCCGCCTTCGTTTGCGTGCCGATCATCTACTGTAAGAAAGTGCTTGGCACCATCAGCATCGAACGTGTTTACCGCAATCAGCATCTGCTGAAGCAGGACGAGGAACTGCTCGGAACCATTGCATCGATGATCGGTCCGGCAGTCGAACTTTATCTTCTTGAGAATGTCGAAAAGGTTCAACTGGAAAACGAGAACCGCCGCCTGCAGAATGCGTTGAAGCAGAAATTCAAGCCAGCCAATATCATCGGCAATGCAAAGCCGATGCTCGAAGTCTACGAACTGGTGAACAAGGTGTCGCAGACCAAGTCGACCGTCCTGATTCTGGGTGAAAGCGGCGTGGGCAAGGAATTGATCGCGAATGCAATTCACTACAATAGTCCGACTGCCGACGGCCCTTTTATCAAGTTCAGTTGCGCGGCGCTTCCAGAGAGCATTGTCGAGAGTGAACTCTTCGGCCACGAAAAGGGTTCGTTTACCAGCGCTGCCGGGATGCGGAAGGGACGATTTGAGCTGGCAGACAAGGGCACGATTTTTTTGGATGAGGTCGGCGAGTTGTCGCCCGCGATGCAGGCCAAACTCCTGCGCGTGCTTCAGGAGAAAACCTTTGAGAGAGTCGGCTCTTCCAAGCCGATCAAGGTGGATCTGCGCATCATTGCCGCCACCAATCGCGATTTGAAGGCGATGGCGGATAAAGGAACCTTTCGCGAAGATCTCTATTACCGGTTGAACGTCTTTCCAGTCACGGTTCCTCCGCTTCGGGACCGGGCCAGTGACATCATTCTCTTAGCCGACCACTTCGCGGCTGCATTCAGCCAGGAGATGGGCAAGAGTATTGTCCGCATCTCCACGCCGGCGCTGAACATGCTGATGGCCTATCATTGGCCGGGCAATGTACGGGAACTGGAAAATGCGATCGAGCGATCCGTAATCCTTTCTGACGACGGCGTGATCCATGGATACAATCTTCCGCCTTCCTTGCAGACATCAACGGAGACAGGAACGAGATTTGGCTGTGGCCTGGAAGGAAAGTTGAATGCTGTCGAATACGAGATGATCATCGAGGCATTGAAAACGCATGAAGGCAACACGACCGAAGCCGCAAAAGAACTTGGCCTGACAAGAAGAATCCTTGGCCTGAGGATGGAAAAGCACAATGTCAATTACAAGAACTTCAGGCAACTCGAATAAATCGCCTCCAATTTCCTTATCGGCCATCTTCTAGCTGAGAGAGATTCACAGAACCATCAAAAGTCAATGGTTATACAGAAGCAGCGCATCTCGCTTCATGGCGAAGAAATCGGCGATTCTCTTCGCTGTTTCATCATTCAGCGGAACCCCCGCTCGCTCCGCACTCACACTCAACTGTTCGGCCGGTGTCTGTTGCAACGAAGCGACTCCCGCGTTGGACATCGCAAGAATACGGCGTCTCCACAGGCTGTCCGGAGTTCGTGCCATCCAGTGGTCGCGGATCGAACCAGGAACATACTCTTTGCGGTCATCGGGGAGTATCTGGCTGCCGTTCGCATCAATTGCCGCGACCGTGGCGATATCGGCGAGGATGAGATGATAGATCTGGTTCTTCGATAGTTCGCTCATGGAATGCCCATCTTCATAGTTCCTGCGCCGGTATTGATACCGTACTTTGTTTAGATCAGCTTCTGCATCTACTTGAAATCTGGCATGATGACGTTGAATCCTACGGCCGGCATGTCTTGATGCGATAAACATCGCGTAGCCGCGACTTCCTTCCAGTTTCGAACGCTCAAACCATTCCGGGCTCACTGTCGGAACGCGGCTGCGCTTTCTGCGGCGCTAAGTTGGTAATTGGCGGCGTGCTGAAAGACACCATCCAGATGATTCATGGGCCAATCGGCTGCGCCTACGACACATGGCACACCAAACGTTATCCGACCGATAATGGCCACTTCAACATGAAGTACGTCTGGTCGTCGGATATGAAGGAAAGCAATATCGTCTATGGCGGCGACAAACGTCTCGAAAAGTCGATCAATGAGGCCTTTGACGAGATGCCACACATTAAACGCATGATCGTCTATACAACCTGCCCGACAGCTCTGATCGGCGACGATATCAAAGCAGTCGTCAAGAGGGTGATGATCGAGCGGCCTGACGTGGATATCTTTACGGTGGAGTGTCCAGGTTTTGCAGGCGTATCGCAGTCCAAGGGCCACCATGTTCTCAACATCGGCTGGATCAATGAAAAGGTAGGCAAGCTCGAAAAGGAGATCACCTCCGAGTACACGATCAACTTCATCGGCGACTACAACATCCAGGGCGATACGCAATTGTTGCAAAAGTATTGGGACAAGCTCGGAATCCAGGTGATCTCTCACTTCACCGGCAATGCTGCGTATGACGATCTTCGATGCATGCAGCAGGCAAAGTTGAACGTCGTCAACTGCGCGCGTTCCGCGGGCTATATCGCCAATGAGCTCAAGAAGCAATATGGTATTCCCCGGCTCGATGTCGACACTTGGGGATTCAACTATATGGCCGAGGGAATCCGCAAGATCTGCGCGTTCTTTGGCATTGAAGAGCGCGGTGAGGCTCTGATTGCCGAAGAGTCCGCAAAGTGGAAGCCGAAGCTCGACTGGTACAAGGAGCGCCTCAAGGGAACCAAGATGGCGATCTGGACCGGTGGTCCACGCCTCTGGCATTGGACCAAGTCGGTTGAAGACGATCTCGGCGTGCAGGTGGTTGCCATGTCCTCCAAGTTCGGTCACCAGGAAGACTTTGAAAAGGTAATCGCGCGCGGACAGTCTGGGACCTACTACATCGATGACGGCAACGAATTGGAGTTCTTCGAAATCATCGATCTCGTGAAGCCTGACGTGATCTACACCGGACCGCGCGTGGGTGAGCTCGTCAAAAAGCTGCACATTCCATATGTCAACGGCCACGGCTATCACAACGGCCCGTATATGGGCTTCGAGGGCTTTGTGAATCTTGCCCGAGATATGTACAACGCCGTTCATAACCCGCTACTGAAGCTGGCGGCTACAGATATTCGTGACACGCAGGCCGAAGGCCAACAGGAGGTTGCAGCATGAGTGAACAAGTCAAGCAACTGGTCGGCTATGTGCAGGAGCGTTGTCTGTGGCAGTTCTTTTCACGGACATGGGACAGGCAGGAAAACATCGACGGCATCATGGCTGCCGCGGAGGCTTTGCTTTCCGGCGAAAAGCCAAGGCGCGAAACGCCCATGGAAAAGCTCTTTTATGCCGATGCAGTGGAGATGGTGAAAGACTTCCGCGAACGCTTCCCGTGGATTGCTTCCATAACGCCACAGGAGGCCAGGGATCTGATCGCCGGCCTCAAGGCGGAAATGATTGACATCGCGATTACGCGCTCACTGAACCAGGAACTGAGCCACTCCTTGTATTGACCACTGCTTGTATCGAGAGGCTATTGGCTCTCATACATACCCGACAATGCAGGGCACGACAGAAGTGCCTGACATCCTCCCTTTACCTCTCGAAAGGAGACATCCGATGGGCTGTGAGGTTATTGCAAAGACAAGAACAGGCGTCATCAATCCGATGTATGACTGCCAGCCGGCCGGTGCTCAATTCGCCGGTATTGGGATCAAGGACTGCATCCCGCTTGTCCACGGCGGACAGGGATGCACGATGTTTGTACGGTTATTGTTTGCGCAGCATTTCAAGGAGAACTTCGACATTGCCTCTACGTCGCTGCACGAGGACTCTGCGGTATTCGGCGGCTACAAGCGCATTGATGAGGGCGTGATGACATTGGCTCGCCGCTACCCCAATCTGCGTGTGATCCCGATTATCACCACCTGTTCAACTGAGGTGATTGGCGACGACGTGGAAGGCGCAATCCAACGCTGCAACGCATTGCTCAAAGCAGAGTTCCCGGATCGCACGATTCATCTGGTTGCGGTGCACACGCCGAGCTTCAAATCCAGTCAGGTGGGCGGCTATTCCACATTCATGGCGTCCGTTTTTAAAACGATTGGAGCCACAAAGTCGAAGCTTAATGGAAAAGTCAATATCTTTCCAGGCTGGGTGAATCCAGGTGATGTTGTGCTGCTGAAGCGCTATCTCGCGGAGATGGATGTGGACGGCAATGTCTTCATGGACACGGAAGATTTTGATTCGCCGATGCTGCCAGACAAGTCGATTCACACGCATGGCCGCACAACGGTTGAGGATATTCAGGCATCGACGGGCGCAAAGGCATCCTTTGCACTAGCTCGCTATGAAAGCGCCGCTGCGGCAGAGTTCTTGTCGCAGGAGCACGATGTGCCATCGCATCTGGTATCGACACCCTACGGTATCGGCAACACCGATACGTTTCTGAAAACCCTTTCCGAAGTTACCGGCAAGCCAATTCCGGAGAGCCTGATCAAGGAGCGCGGCATTGCACTGGATGCTCTTCAGGATCTTGCGCACATGTTCTTTGCCGACAAGCGGGTTGCGATCTTCGGGCATCCGGACCTCGTCATCGGACTGGCGGAGTTCTGCATTGAACTGGAGATGAAGCCTGTACTGTTGTTGCTTGGCGACGACAACGGAAAGTACAAGCGCGACCCGCGCATCCTTGCGTTGAAGAAAACCGTCGATTGGGAGATGGAGGTCATCTGGAATGCAGATCTCTGGGAGTTGGAAAAGCGCGCCAAAGACCCTGAGTACAAGATTGATCTGATTCTTGGCCACTCCAAAGGCCGGTATGTTGCGATCGACGCTAATATTCCGATGGTGCGTGTCGGTTTTCCAACCTTTGATCGCGCAGGTATCTATCGCCATCCAGCGATGGGCTATCGAGGCGCCATGCTGCTTGGCGAGTCGATCGCAAACACATTCTTTGCGCAGATGGAATTCATGCGCGAACGCGAGTGGGTTCTGAACACCTGGTAATCACGAACAGGGTAAGTGACACTTATCCGGCGCAATTGAATCAGTATTGTGATCGCGTGAAAGAACGGTCTTTCAGGTCTCAATATCGAGACCTGGGAAACCTAGAAGCTTTGTCTAAGCCTGCTGCTCAAGACTGCCTCGAAGCAGACTTGAACTCGCATTCAAGAAGAGGAGAAAATATGGATACCCCGCATCTTCGCGTGGCTTTGATGACGAACAACTTGATTCAGGTAGATGTTAATTTCGCTGTGGCAAAACGCGTCATGATCTTCGACGTCAACGCGGAAAGCAGTGAGTTTGTCGATACATGCTACTTCGGCTATGGATCAAAGAAAGGTGCCGAGATGGGCAAGAAAGGCGCGGGCGGCGGCAAGTGTTGCCAGATGGACGAGATGGACGACGATGGAAGTGGCTTCGATCCTCTGACCGAACGGGTGAATGCGCTTGTCGGCTGCTCGCTGCTTTTTGCAAAAGGACTTTCGGATCTAGCGGCCTGTCGCGTCTTCGAGCAAAAGATCTTTCCTGTGAACACTGAGAAGGTGCGCGATATCGACGATGTGATTACTCAGGTTCAGAAATTGTTGCAGAAGAATGCGCCGCCGCTTTGGGTTCGCCGTTCGATGCGGGACGCGGACGGCAGCAGGCTGGTGTACGCAGAGGCGCAGTGTGCATGACAGCACATGGAATCTTTCTTGCCATCAGATGAAGTAGCGTCAACCGATCACCTCGCGGTAGCGACCTAAGGAGAACAAAGACATGATGAATCTGACAGTGACAGCCTCCCTCACATTTGCAGTCGCCGAAGCAGCTGGCGCATGGTTCTATCACAAGACCGAATCTCCTAAGTGGCGCGGGCTTCTAAGCGCGTTCGGCCTCGGCTTTGCCGCTACGATGGTTCTGTTCGATGTGCTCCCCGATGCAACTGAGCACTATTCGGTAGGCTATCTGCTCGCCGTGTGCGCCGCAGTGGCTACGTTTGCCATCTGGAAGCGTACCAATCGTGAAAGCGGGGAACAGGTAGGCGCTTCTGTGAACGCTGTGGCTGTGGGGGGAATGGCTCTGCACAACTTCGCCGAGGGAGCCATCCTGGCTAGCCTAACCGGTCCTCTATCCGCACTGTTTATGGTGGGAGCGATTCTGCACAAGCTACCGGAAGGCATGGCGACCTACACGCTGCTGGGCGGCAGAAAGTGCGCGCGCAATCTTGCCATTGCCATTGGATCAGCGATTCTGATACCCATCGGTGTTCTGGTGCGCATACCGGAGAGCATCGCGCAGCCCGTGATGGCGGTTATGGCGGGTGTTATTCTCGCCGCAGTTGCAACGACTGTGGCCGGCAAGAAGGCAGAGGACGCGGCTTTGAGCTTTGCCCACAAGGTTGCACCGTATCTGGCCGGAGCACTCATCGGTGGTGTATCGTGCCTGCTTGCCTGATGCGGTGACTGGATCGAGCGCTGCGAACAATGTGGCGCGCGATCTTCGGCCTGACCTTATCCATCTCCGCGCAGGATCAAGACAAAACATCGCGTGAATCCTGCCTGCGACTATAGAAAGGACCCGGCGATGCGTCTCTCTATCCATCTTTGCCTCGGGCGTCTCTTACTTGTAATGTGTCTTTGGTGCGCAATCATCCACATCGATGGAAGAACGCAATGTAAAGCCCAAACCGCAGCGGGAAGGCTGGAAGGCTCCGTCGAGGATGCAAGCCACCTGGCCATCGCGCGGGCCTCGCTGACTGTCACGAATCTCGAAACAGGGATCGAGTGGCGAGGAGTATCGAACTCTGTGGGACGCTTCTCTTTCGCGTCCCTTCCGATTGGGGTGTATCGGCTGACGGTCTCGGCGCCAGGCTTTCGGAGCGTCGAGAGAGACTCGATCCATATCGATGTTGCCGCATCCATTCAGATCGACGTGCCCATGCAGATTGGCGAGGTGCGGCAATCGATCGTGGTTGAATCGGGAGGGCTTCTCGAAGATGACGGGAGCAGCAGCTCCGGGCTCGTTCTCGACCGCCAGGCCACATCGCAGATACCGCTCAATGGCAGAAGCTACACAGATCTGCTGGCGTTACAGCCGGGTGTGACTTCAGCAACATCCTTGACCTCAGAGAGCGTGCAGGGACTCGGGCAGAGTGTCTTTGCTCCCTCCGGCAACCTGAACGCCGGCGTGCTCTCGATGAACGGACAACGCGAGTCGGCCAATGCGTACATCGTGAACGGCGCCAACGCCGAGGAGACTGGAAGCATGGCCGCGGCCATCGTGCCCAATCTCGACTCGATCGATGAGTTTCGCATTCTTGTTGGAAACTTTGACGCCGAGTATGGGCGTTACAGTGGCGGACAGGTGAGTGTGGTGACGCGCTCAGGAAGCAATCGCTTCCACGGAGATGCGTTTGAATTTGTGCGGAATACCGTTCTCGATGCGCGCAACTACTTCTCCACAGCGCGAAGCAAGTATCAGCAGAACCAGTTCGGCGGCGTCTTTGGCGGGCCGATTCGCCGCGACCGGCTGTTCTTTTTTGCCGACTACCAGCAAACGCGCCAGATCCAGGGAGCGGATACTGGACTGATTCCGGTTCCAACCCTTGCGGCGCGGCGCGGCGACTTCTTGGGGCTTGCTGATGTACTGACGGGAAACGTGAGCGGGAGTTATCTTGCCTCGTTGCTTTCGTCGCGGCTTGGCTACCCGGTCGTTGCAGGCGAATCCTACTACTCCAACGGCTGCACGCAAACCAGCAACTGTGTGTTTCCGAATGCGCAGATTCCTGCGGCGGCTTGGTCGGCACCGGGCAAAAGCTTGCTTGGATACATTCCAGCGCCAAGTGCCTCCGACAGCGAATTCTCGACACCTGCTTACAACGCGCTGCTCAACGACGGCAAAGGCGCGCTGCGGATCGACACCAATACACGTGTCGGTAGATTCTCGGTGTATGGCGCATTCGACGGATTCCACCGCGATGACCCTTATCCCACAAGTCAGGGCGGCGCCAACCTTCCCGGCTTCGATGCGCTCTCCTCGGGAGGTTCCCGCCTGCTCGTATTCGAGCACGGCGCAGCACTGGGGAACTCTTCCTTTAACCAGGTGCATCTCAGTTACACGCGGGTGGTCAATGACATGGGCCGCCCCAACGGAGGCGTTGGCGTATCGCTGGCCGAGCAGGGATTCACCACCGGTGCCGATACCATGGGCATCGTTGCCGGAGAGCCGCAAACGGAGGGCGTCGAGAATGCGGTCTTCAACAACTTCACCATCGGCGTCTCGCCAAACCAATTCATGCAGTACGACAACACGTACGAGCTGAGCGAGGATTTCTCGAAGGTGTGGGGCAAGCACACCTTCAAGGCTGGCCTTCATATCGATCACGACGAGATTAACACCTTTCCGCGTGCGCAGTTGAATGGGAGTTTCCAGTTCTATGGGACGGAGACAGGAAGCGACTTTGCCGACTTTCTGCTCGGAGTCGCCAGCCAATACAACCAGAACGCGCTGCGGCCTTTCTACGAGCGCGAGAACTACTTCGGGGCATATGCCGAAGATAGCTGGAGCGTGCGCTCTGGCTTGACGCTCAGCGCGGGGGTGCGGTGGGATCGTGTTGAGCCGTGGTGGGAGAAATTCAACAACGCCATGACCCTCGTTGCAGGAGAACAGTCACAGGTCTTTCCCACTGCTCCGACGGGGCTGGTGTTTCCCGGCGATCCCGGCATCCCGCGCACGCTCGCGCCCGCACAGAATCTGAAGTTTGGGCCCCGCCTGGGAATTGCCTGGTCGCCACGCTTCGAGGAGCGAAGTGTGCCCGGACGGTTGTTGGGAGCTTCAAGCGTGATCCATGCGGGCTTCGGCCTTTACTACACCGCGATCCCCGGCGAGACATTGAGCCTGATCAGCGATAACGCTCCGTACGGCTTCACCTATTCCAGTCCTGCACCGCCACTGTTTGATACGCCATTCATGGACGCTGCGACGGGAAACTCCGAGGGGCAGCGATTTCCAGCGAAGCTGGCGCCGCTCAACGTGAGCCGCGAAAACCCTGACAGCAATGTCGATTGGTCCCAGTTTGAACCGATCGCCGCCATCCCGGGTTATTCGCCCTCAAACAAGACACCATACGCGGAAGAGTACCGGCTCTCCATCGAGCGCAAGATCGGCAAATCGGCACTGCTCGAAGTCGGCTATGCCGGCAATCAGGCGCATCGCTTGTTGGTGCTGAAGGCTGCCAATCCAGGCGATCCTTCCTTGTGCCTCAGCTTGAGCCAGGCTTCTGAAGTTGCGGCAACCAGCCCAACCTGCGGGCCCTTCGGCGAAAGTACATCGTACACAACGGCCGCGGGCGCCGCCGTCGATGGGACTCGCGGGCCGCTCGGTCCGGCATTCGGCAGCGTGAGCACTCAGTCGACAATCGGCAACTCCTCCTACAATGCGCTCCAGGCAAACTTGCGCGTCGCCGAAAAATGGGGGCAGGTGCTGGCCGGTTACACCTACAGCAAATCGCTCGATATGGGGTCAAACTTCGGTGATCAAGTGAATCCCTTCGATCCCCGGCTGAGTCGCTCGCTTTCGGCCTTCGATCTTCGCCAGAACCTTGTCGTGAGTTTTGTTCTAAAAGGCGGACTTCCGACACGTGCACTTCACAACGCAATGCTGGGAAAAGGCTGGGAACTGAGCGGTATCGCGCGCGCGAGCACGGGCTTTCCGGTCACGCTCGTCAACTATGGCGATACATCGCTGTGGGGAACGCAATCGAACGGCGTGAACAACCTTCCAGTCGATCTGCCAAACTACGATGGCTCTCGCGGAGCATTGCACTTCTATCGCAACCCTCGCAGCAATAGCACCTACTTTTACACTTCGCGGTTTTCCTTGCCGGACGTTGGCGATCCTGGTAATGCGCGCCGCCGCTTCTTTTCCGGTCCGGGGATGGACAACTTCGACATGAGCATTCAAAAATCCATCTCTCTTGGAGAATCTCTCAGCACCACGCTTCGCATTGAAGCTTTCAACGTATTCAACCATGCGCAGTTCTTCGGGCCCGAAGCAGTCAACGGCAATGTAACGGATGCAACCGAGTTCGGACACGTCGTCAGCGCCCAGTCGCCTCGTCTCATGCAGTTGTCTCTCAAACTTGCTTTCTGACTGTTCGGAAGCTTGTCTGCTCACCATGGTCCGCTGTACCTCACGCTTCGCACAGCAAGGTCTCATGCCCATTCTGGCCTTTCAGGGACCCTCAGAGCGTAGACCAGGACCATCTCGCTCGATCCCAGACATTCAATGGGGATACGGCATCAATTTGCCTTGGGACTCCGACCCTGTAGGGGTGATACCAGTGATACCAAATTCTTGCGGAATTCTGTCCATCGGTGAGAAAATTGGGAAAGAAGGGCAAGCTAGAGAATTCCGGCAAGGCCCTGATGTAGCTATGTTTTGGCGCTAAATCCAACAAAGAAAACGGCATAGTGGTCACTAGGGAACGAGGCTTCGAATCTCTCCGCCCAGCCACAAATTGGTTGCAAGCGGGTCCGGCGGTCGTCTACAATCGCTTCAAAGTACAGGTCTAGGCATTCAGCCGGTTATTGGGGCCAACGACCGAACTACACTTCCCTCTGGAGAACAGAAAATGCACGAGGACTTGATCGCAAGTTTGCGGAAGATCATCGTCAACGACCTGTTTGTCGAGATTGCCGAGAACGATATTGGCCTGGACGATGGACTCCGGACGGTCGTGGGACTCGACTCCGTCGGCTTTGTGGAATTGCGCGTGCTTTGCGAGCAGAAATTTAACATCGAGATCAGCGACGACGACTACACGCCCGAGAATTTCAGGTCGATTAACCAACTTGTAAACCTCATCGAGCGTCTACAGTCCCAGAAAATCGCATCAGCATCTGTTACGAAGTAGCTTTCCCACTCGGCTCGTGTCAAACGCGAAAGACCTGACTGCCAGAATCCCTGGGTGCATTGGCAACGGTATACCCGGCACAGACTTGCTCATGCGGTTAGGGGGGCGTTCTTGAGCGGATCGCCCTTTTCGCGGGCAGCGTTGTTGCGCCAGCTTTCCCTATCCAGTCACTGCGAGAGTTCATCATCCTATGGCATTTAGTCCGCGAATAGCAGTTACGGGCATGGCGTGGCTAACAGCGCTGGGCGACGACCTGGAATCGGTCTGGCAGGCGCTGCTCGAAGGAAGATCGGGAATGCGGCCTGTTGCCTACGCCGGGCGATTGCGCAATCTGCTGGCCGCGCCGGCAATGGACGCAGACATTCCGTCTTCCGAGCGGATTGTGAAAATGGCATGCGCAACCATCAGGAAGGCGCTGGCAGTTGCCCATCGCGAGCCCAGTGACCCGGATGTACGCTAC